>Ga0187894_10000420_pt1 | contig 57078 bp, 50 predicted proteins | sample GBC1701081metaG_FD_136650 | JGI IMG/M metagenome (GOLD analysis project Ga0187894, IMG submission 136650) | White microbial mat communities from a lava cave in the Kipuka Kanohina Cave System on the Island of Hawaii, USA - GBC170108-1 metaG ...
CGACCGGGAGTCGGACGAGCCGGCGATCAGCGGCGACGGGCTGGGCGTGGCCTTCGAGAGCGATGCGACGAACCTGGGTGCGGGTGCTCCGCCCGCGAGCGGAAGTTGGATCTACCTCCGCCGGCTGGGCACGAACGTGACGTCCCTGCTCAGCCGGGCGAGCGGTGCCGCGGGCGCCCCCGCGGAAACCGGCGCGAAGCGGGTGTCGCTCGGCACCGCCCCGACGGTCGCGGCGTTCTCGAGCCAGGCCTCGAACCTCGACGCCGACGCCTCGGGCGAGTTCGACGAGGTGTTCAAGCGCGACCTCACCGCCACGCCGGCCACGACGCTCGTCTCGCGCCCGAGCGGGACGGGGTTGCGCGACGCCGGGGTCAACGACTCGTTCCTCTCGGGGGCGCACGCGATCAGCGCGGACGGGCGCCTCGTGGTGTTCGCATCGCTCGCCAACGCCATCGACCCGGCCGCCGCGGGCCGGTTCATCCAGATATTCGTACGCGACAACGCGAACGGCACGACCACGCTCGTCAGCCGGGCCTCCGGGCCCGCCGGCGCGGTCGCGAACGGCGACTGCGCCGGTGCCGCGATCGCCGCCTCGGGTTCGCACGTCGCGTTCTTCAGCCATGCGACGAACCTGATCGAGGCTGCGGTCGTGCCGACGACGGGGGTCTACGTGCGCGACCTCGCCACCGGCACCGTGCAGCTCGCGAGCCGCGGGACGGGCGGCGGTTTTGCGTCCGACGTGGACAGCACGAGGAGCCTGGACGTCAGCGCCGACGGGGCGCGCGTCGTGTTCGTCTCCAGCGACAGCCTGGCGCCCGCAGACACCAACGGGGTCTTCCCGGACGTGTACGTGCGCGACCTCATCGCAGGGACGACGACGCTCGCCAGCGCCGGCGCGAGCGGCAGCGCCGGCGATCAGGGCTCCGACAGCCCGTCGATGAGCGACGACGGGACGCGCGTCGCGTTCCGGAGCAGCGCGACCAACCTGCTGGCCGGCGGTCCGACCACCGGCCAGCACGTGTACGTGCGCGACCTCGTCGCCGGCACGACGGTGCTGCTCGACCGCGACGTCGAGGACGGCGGCCCCGGCACGGGGAGCGTGGACACGCCGGAGATCAGTGGCGCGGGCAACCGCGTCGCGTTCTTCGACGGCGCGGCGCTGACGCCCGAGCCGATCACGGCGCAGGGCGCGATCTACGTGCGCGATCTCGCGGGCGACACGACGCTCCTCGCCAGCCGCGAGGACGGCCCCGACGGCGTCGCCGCGGCGGCGGCCTTCTCCCCCTCGATCAACGGGGATGGAACGCGCGTCGGCTGGGCCGGGAAGGGCGCCGGGCTCCCCGGCGGCGAGAGCACGCCGCAGGTCTATCTGCGCGATTTCGCCGCGGGCACCACCCGTCTCGTGAGCGCGGTCGATGGAACGGTCGCCACGCCGGCGGACGAGGAGTCCGTGCAGGCCGCGCTGGACGCCGATGGCGCCTGCGTGGCGTTCGGCTCGAACGCCGACGACCTGACCATGCCCGGCTATCCCACGCGGGATTTCAGCCAGGTCTACCTGCGCGACGTGGGCGGCGGGTGCCTCGCCGCCGACACGACCACTACCACCACAGTCCCACCGGGATCGGGATCCGGCACGCCGATCTCGGCGAACGCGGTCGTGCTGCGACCCGGAAAGCTCGTGAAGCTCGTCGCCACCGGGCTCGCCGCGCTGCCGATCGCCGCGGCCGATCCGACCCACAGTGGCGGCACGCTGGCCGTCGAGGGCAGCACGGGGAGCGCCAGCTTCGCGCTGCCGGCGTCGGGATGGAAGGCCGTCGGGCGGCGAACGCCGAAGGGGTTCAAGTTCAAGGGAGCCGGGTGTCGCGTGTCGCTTGGCCGGCGGCGGATCAAGGCGACCTGCCACGGGGACACGGGCGGCCTCCGCCTTCCCGAGCCGGGTCCGCTCGTGGTCGTGCTCCTCGCCGGGGACGCGGGCTTCTGCGCGGAATGCGGGGGAGCGTCCGTCGGACGAGCGACGCGGGTGTTCAAGCGCAGAGCCTGTCCGCCACCGGCGGCGTGCTCGCTCGCGTTGACGACGGATCCCGGAGATCGAAGCCGGGCGCGGCCGCGATGACGCGCTCCTCGCTCTCGGACTCGGCGTGGCTCTGATCTTCGGCACGATCGGCGCGGACGCGAACGCCGCGGTCCTCTGTCGTAAACGCTCCGGCCGGGTGGTGATCGCCGAGAGCTGCGGCAAGAAGGGCTCGCCGCTCGCGGCGGCGGATCTCGGGCTCGTCGGTCAGACGGGATCGCCGGGCGCCGCTGGTGCGCGGGGGAGGTGGGCGAGATCCCCTATCGGGGCCGTAGGCACGACAAGGCTGGGAAGTTACCCGAACCGGTTCTGATCGGACGTGCGGTTTGATCGATCCTCCCCGGCGCAGGCGATGCGTGCGAGGTACTGGAGCGACGTCCTCATCCGCCACTTCTCGCATCCGCTGACACTGCGTCTGGTTCCCGCCGAAGGCGATGGGACTCCGCCGCGCTAGGTACGCCGGACCGGGGATGTGTCGTGGCGCAGCGCCAGCTGACCGACCGAGCCGGTCTATCACCACTGGGACGAAGTGGAACCGGGGCGCCGGCGCTGTCGGATGTTCGTTCCCACCCGGGGTGACGGGCTACTGACGCTTCAAGGTGAAGGGCGGCTTCAAGCCGAGCGACGAGAGGTCGAGCGTGTGAACGGGAGAGATGATGCCGGCGCTGATGGGAGTGCAACACCACACGCACTTCACGGTCGGAGGGTTCGGGTCGAGACAGTCGTGTACGTCCTTCACGATCTGACGCGGCGGCGCGCAGCCGCTGCGAGCCTCCATGTCGTCGATGCCTGCGGTTACGAATATCGCGTACGCCTGACTCGTGACGGGCTGTTGCTCGCTTGAGAGTGCGTAGAAGCCCGTTCGGCCGTCGATCGAATTCTTCACCGTGTGGGCGAGGCCGATGATCCCGCTCGGGTGGAGGTACGGCTGGCTCTGGCAGGCCGGGTCGGTGTGGACGAAAAAATCGAGCTCGAGGCGGGGGACGACGAATCCGCTGCCGGTCACCCCGAGCGTGAAGAACTCACCGTTGATCTGGCGCAGGACGATCACAGTGGGCTCGCCGAACTCCACGACGAGCCCGACGTCCTGGCCGTCCTTGTCGACGACGTGGACGGCCGGGCCCGGCGCTCCCGGGTCGCCCTTCAGGCCGTCGAGCGTCGCGGGATCGACCTGTTGCTCCCCCTTCTTGCACCGGTCGCGGAGGGCGAGGACCGGCTTTCGTCCCTTGCACACGACGAGCGCGCTGGCCGCGGGTGCGGTGGCCGCCGTGACCGCGACCAACATGACGATGGCGTATGCTCTCATGAGGTCGTTTACCGGCGTTTCAGGGTGAAGGGCGGCGTCACGCCGAGCGACGACAGGTCGATCGTCCTGGCCGGAGAGATCGCCTTGTATCGATTGGTGTCACAGCACCATACGCACTTCACGCGCGGCGGCTCGGGCTGAAGGCAGTCGTGTGCGTCCTTGACGATCTGGCTGCCCACGTTCGTGCACCCGCTGCGAGCGTCCGCGTCGTCGGTGCCCGAGCGCAAGTTGACCGTGTACATGGCCGGAGGCGCCTGCTGCTCGCTCACGAGCCCGAAGTAGCCGGTCCGCCCGTCGATCGAGGCGAACACGTCGTGGGCGAGGGGGACGACCGGGGCGAGGGGTATCCCGACGTATGGCTGACCCGTGCACGCCGGGTCCGTGTAGACGAGGAAGGAGTCGACTTCGCGCGAGAAGCTGACGAATCCGCTGCCCGCCACCCTGAATGCGAAGAAGTCACCGTCCAGCTGGCGCACGACGCGCCCCGTGTCCCCATCGATCTCGACGGGCTGACCGACCTCCTTGTCGTCCTTGTCGACGACCTCGAAGGTGGGGCCCGTCGGTCCGGGGCCGCCCTTCAGGCCGCCGATCGTCGCGGCGTCGAGCGGCTGCTCCTTCTTCTTGCACCCATCGCGCAGGGCGACGGTCGGCTTGCGGCCCTTGCAGAAGACCGGCCCGCCGCCGGTGGAAGCGGTGACTGGGGCCGGCGCCTGAGGCTTCAGCGCGAACGGGGGCACCAAGCCCAGTGACGACAGATCGATCGTGTGCGCGGGCGAGAGCGGGTTGCCTGCCTGCTCCTCGCAGCACCAGACGCATCTCGGAGCACCAGGCTCCGGATGAAGGCAATCGTGCACGTCCTTCACGATCTGGCCGCCACGGCCCATCACGCAGCTGTCGCGCGCCTGTGTGTCGTTGCCGCCGGACTCCAAACTGATCAGATAGCTCTTCGGAACTACCCGTTGCTCACTCGCCAGCCCGTAGTAGCCGGTCCGTCCATCGCCCGAGATTCGTACCCTATGCGTCAGCTCTACGAACGGACCGGGCCGCGTCTCGACGTACGGCTCACTCGTGCACGCCGGGTCGGTGTAGTAGACGTTGTCCCCCACTTCAGAGATTTGCTCGCCGAATCCGCTAGCCGACACCCCGATCGTGAAGAGCTCTCCGTTGATTTCGCGTACGACGCTGGCGGTGTCACCGAAGGCCTGGACGACCGGGCCCACCTCCGTGCCGTCCTTGTCGACGACGAGGATCGGGGGGCCGGACGGCCCCCGGTCGCCCGTCAGCCCGCCGAGCGTGGCGGCGTCGACCTGCTGCTCGCCCCGCTTGCACCGGTCGCGCAGCGCCACGGTGGGCTTGCGACCCTTGCAAAGCACGAGCGCGGGGGCGGGGGATGCGATGACCGTCGTCAACGCGGCCCACAGGAGGATGGCACGCCCACGCAGCGTGGCGAGGGGGGGAACCATGTCGGGCTTCGATAAATCCGTCGCCGGGCCGTTGTCAACGACCCGAAAGCGCGCCGACATGCGCCATCTTGACCTAGGCCGGCGATATTCGTTGGCCCCCGGAAATCTCGGGACGAACCGCCGCCGGGGACCGGGGAGCGCGTAGGCGACTTGCTCCTCCGAGAACTTCGACCGATTCATCCGGTGCCTCCTCCTTGGGTTGAGGACCGCCGGAGCGCGCGTCTCACTCTAGTTTTGAGCCGCCCGCGTTTTCGGGGGGAACGTCAGTCGTCGATCGGCCGCGCCCGCCGAACTAACCAGGATGGCGGCGACTGCGGCGGCCACGACCCGCATGACTCCGCCCCGAGCGGTGGTGTGCCTCGGCCGTCGGTCGGGACGCAAGTGGAATCCGATCGCAAGCACCGCGCTTTACAACGCGGGACCCGCGTGTTACGAGCACGCGTCTAAACGGAAGAAGCGAGAAAGAACGGAATCGGAGAGGGCGGGATGGCAGTGCTCCAGGAGCGCACCAAGGAACTCGTGACGTCGTATCGGCGGCATGAGTCGGACACGGGGTCACCCGAGGTCCAGGTGGCGCTTCTGACCGATCGGATCACGTATCTGACCGAGCACTTCAAGGTTCACCAGAAGGACCATCACTCCCGTCGCGGTCTGCTCAAGCTCGTAGGGCAGCGCCGCCGCATGCTGGATTACCTGCGTCAGCGCGATTTTCAGCGCTACAAGAGCGTGATCGAGCGCCTCGGTTTGCGGAAGTAGGGTAGAGGGCGCAAGCCTCCCCTCCTTCTCCCCGTAACGGCTCGCCAAATCACTATGGCTGCGGTGTAAGCCGCGGGGAGAGACGCATGTCCGAACGCATCGAGATCGAGTTCCACGGTCGCCCACTGGTCGTCGAGACCGGCAAGGTCGCCAAGCAAGCGGGCGGGTCCGCCTGGATCCAGTACGGCGAGACCGTCGTGCTGGTGACCGCGACCGCGAGTCGCAGCCCCCGCGAGGGCATCGACTTCTTCCCGCTCACCTGTGACTACCAGGAGAAGACCTTCGCGGCCGGCAAGATCCCCGGCGGCTTCTTCAAGCGCGAGGGGCGCCCGGCGGAGAAGGAGGTTCTCACCTCCCGCCTGCTCGATCGCCCGCTCCGCCCGCTGTTCCCCAAGGGCTTCAACTGCGAGACCCAGGTGATCTCGACCGTCCTCTCGCACGATCGCGAGAACGATCCCGACGTCATCTCGATGCTCGGGGCCTCGGTCGCGCTCACCCTGTCCGACATCCCGTTCAACGGACCCATCGCCGCAGTCCGCGTCGGACGCATCGGCGGCAAGCTGGTCGTGAACCCGACCGTCTCGCAGCTCCCCGAGAGCGACCTCAACATGGTGGTCGCGGGCAGCCGCGACGCGATCGTCATGGTCGAGGGCGGCGCCCGGATGCTGCCGGAGGCGGTCGTGCTCGACGCGCTCTTCGGGGCCCACAAGGCCATGCAGCCGCTGATCGCGCTGCAAGACGATCTCCGCAGCCGCGCCGGCAAGCCGAAGCGCACGGTCGTCGCTCCGCCGGTCGACGAAAAGCTGGCCTCTTCGGTGCGTGACGTCGCGCTGCCGAAGTTGCGCGCGGCGCTCGCCAAGACCGTCAAGCAGGAGCGCTATGCCGCGCTCGACGCCGTGCACGACGAGACCATCTCGACGCTCGGCGGCGGCGACGCCGAGAAGACGAAGCAGGTCGGCAAGCTCCTCGAGAAGGTCACCAAGGAGGTCGTCCGCGCCCAGATCATCAACGACCGCAAGCGCATCGACGGACGCGGCCTCGCCGACATCCGGCCGATCAGCTGCGAGATCGACGTGCTGCCGCGGGCGCACGGCTCGGCCATCTTCACGCGCGGCGAGACGCAGGCGTTGGTCGCGACCACCCTCGGCACCTCGTCCGACGAGCAGAAGATCGACGCCCTGATCGGCGAGTACTACCGGAAGTTCATGCTGCACTACAATTTCCCGCCGTACAGCACGGGCGAGACGAAGTTCCTGCGCAGCCCCGGCCGGCGGGAGATCGGTCACGGCGCGCTCGCCGAGCGCGCGATCCTGCCCGTCCTCCCGGACGAGAGCGCGTTCCCCTACACGATCCGCATCGTGTCCGAGGTGCTCGAGTCGAACGGGTCGTCGTCCATGGCCTCGGTGTGCGGCAGCACGCTCTCGCTCATGCAGGCGGGCGTGCCGATCAAGGCGCCCGTCGCCGGCGTGGCGATGGGCTTGATCAAGGAAGGCGCCGAGGTCCGCGTGCTGTCCGACATCCTGGGCGACGAGGATCACCTCGGTGACATGGACTTCAAGGTGACGGGCACGCGCGACGGCGTCACCGCGGTGCAGATGGACATCAAGATCGGCGGGGTGACGCAGGACGTGATGTCGCAGGCGCTCGAGCAGGCGCGCCAGGGCCGCGTGCACATCCTCGACGTGATGGCGAAGACCATCGGGGCGCCGCGCGGCGAGTTGTCGGTCCACGCGCCACGGATCGTCACCATCCACATCAAGCCCGATCGCATCCGGGACCTCATCGGTCCCGGCGGCAAGACCATCCGCGGCATCGTCGAGGAGACCGGCTGCAAGATCGACGTCGAGGACGACGGCACGGTGCTGGTCGCGTCGAGCGACGGCGACGCGATGCAGAAGGCGCTCGACCGCATCCGCGGCCTCACGGCCGAGGCGGAGGTGGGCAAGATCTACCGCGGAACGGTACGGCGCATCGTCGACTTCGGTGCGTTCGTCGAGATCATGCCGGGCACCGACGGTCTCGTGCACATCTCGCAGCTCGCCAACGAGCGCGTGCGCGCGGTGTCGGACGTCCTCAAGGAAGGCGACGTCATCGACGTGAAAGTCCTCGAGGTCGACAAGTCGGGCAAGATTCGGCTCTCGCGCAAGGAGGCGATGAAACCGGCCCAGGAGGCCACCCGTTAGGGCATGCGGGCCACCCGCCTCCCCAACGGTATCCGCGTTCTGTCCGAGGAACTTCCCGACCTGGGATCGGTGACGGTCGGGATCTGGGTCGAGAACGGCTCGCGCTACGAGCGCGTCGACCAGGCCGGCATCTCCCATTTCCTGGAGCACCTCTTCTTCAAGGGGACGGAGCGGCGCACGGCCGCCCAGATCGCCGAGGAGATCGACGCAGTCGGCGGCGTGCTGAACGCGTTCACCGGCAAGGAGTACACCTGCTACTACGCGAAGGTCCTGGACGAGCACTTGCCGCTCGCCCTGGACCTCCTGTCCGACGTGTTCACGCACTCCCGTTTCGCGGAGGACGAGATCGAACGCGAGCGGACCGTCATCACGCAGGAGATTTCGCAGGTCGAGGACACGCCGGACGACTACGTTCACGACCTCTTCGCGCTCGCGTTCTGGGCCGATCACCCGCTCGCCCGCCCGATCGCGGGCACGGCGGCGACCGTGTCCGGCTTCCACCGGCCGCACTTCGTCGATTTCCTCGGCGCCCGCTATCGGCCCGATCGCATCATCGTCGCCGGCGCCGGCAATCTGCGCCACGACGCGCTCGTCGACGTGGTCGCGGCGCAGCTGGGTCCGCTCCAGGGGACGACCCCCTCGCTGGACGGTTTGCCACCGACGCCGCGCGCCGGGGTGGCGGTCCACGAAAAAGATCTGGAGCAGGTCCACCTCTGTCTCGGGACGCCGGGGCTCTCGCAGGGGGAAGAGGATCGCTACGCGGCGCACCTCCTGAACCTCGCGCTCGGCGGTGGTATGAGCTCGCGCCTCTTCCAGGAGATCCGCGAGCGGCAGGGCAAGGCCTACACCGTCTACTCGTTCCTCAGCTCGTACCGGGACACCGGCTACCTCGGCGTCTACGTGGGCACGAGCCCGCAGTGGACGCGTGAGGTGGTGGCGACGGTGCGCGCCGAGCTCGCGCGTGTCGCGCGCGGGGGCCTCGCGCCAGCCGAGCTCGCCCGCGCGAAGACCCAGATGAAGGGCAGCATGCTACTCGGCCTCGAGACGAGTGACAGCCGCATGAGCCGCATCGCGAAGAACGAGATGTACTACGGCCGCGACGTTCCCATCGGCGAGGTGGCGGCACGGTTCGACGCCGTGACGAACGACGACGTCGTGCGTATCGCCGAGCGCCTCTTCGGCACCGACGTCATGAGGCTCACGGTGCTGGGGAACTTGAAGGGCGAATCGCTCGACGCCGGGGTGCTCGTGGGATGAGCGCGGCGGTGCGGGTCGCCGTCGTGCGCGTGCGCGACCCGCGTACGCCGCTGCCCGCCTACCAGAGCCCCGGCGCCGCGGGACTCGACCTCACGGCCGACACGGACGAGATCGCGCTGCCGCCCGGCGGTCGGGCCCTCGTGCCGACCGGCATCGCAGTGGCGATCCCGCCCGGGTTCGAGGGGCAGGTGCGGCCGCGCAGCGGCCTCGCCGATCGCTCGGGCGTCACCATCCTCAACGCGCCCGGAACGATCGACAGCGACTACCGCGGCGAGATACAGGTCCTGCTCGTGAACCTGGGTGCCGACAGCGTGGTGGTCCGTCGTGGCGATCGCATCGCGCAGCTCGTCGTCGCGCCGGTCGCCCGCATCGTGTGGGACGAGGTCCAGCACCTCGAGCCCACCGCGCGCGGTGGCGGCGGCTTCGGGAGCACGGGGGCGCGATGATCGAGCGCTACACCCGTCCCGCCATGGCGGCCGTCTGGACCGACGAGACACGGCTCGGTCACTGGCTCGCGGTCGAGTTGGCGCTGGTCGACGTCCTCGCCGAGCGCGGCGAGGTGCCGGTCGACGCCGCCCGACGCCTGCGCGCCAGCGCGCGCGTCGACGTGCGCCGCATGCAGGAGATCGAGGCCGAGGTGAAGCACGACGTCATCGCCTTCGTGTCGTCGGTCGCCGAGACGGTGGGCGACGAGGGGCGCTTCCTGCACCTGGGGCTCACGTCGAGCGACGTGGTCGACACCGCGTTCGCCCTCCAACTGCGCGACGCGGCCGATCTGCTGCTCACCGAGCTCGACCACCTGCGCGTGGCGGTGAAGGCCCAGGCGCTCCGGCACAAGCGCACGCCCATGATCGGACGAACGCACGGCATCCACGCCGAGCCGATCACGTTCGGGCTCAAGTGCGCCAGCTGGTACGCCGAGCTGGGGCGCGATCGGCGCCGTCTCGCCGCCGCCCGCGACGAGGTCCGCCACGGCAAGCTCTCCGGCGCGGTCGGGACGTTCGCGAACAACGATCCGTCCGTCGAAGCCGCCGTGCTGGGCCGCTTGGGGCTCGTGCCCGAGCCGATCGCGACCCAGGTCGTGCCGCGCGACCGGCACGCCGTCTTCTTCACGACCCTCGCCGTCGTCGCGGGGACGTGCGAGCGGATGGCGCTCGAGATCCGACACCTGCAGCGCACCGAGGTGGGCGAGGCCGCGGAGCCCTTCGGCAAGAACCAAAAGGGCTCGTCGGCGATGCCCCACAAGCGGAACCCGATCCTCACGGAGAACGTGTGCGGGATCGCGCGCCTCGTGCGGGGATATGCGATGGCGGCGCTCGAGAGCATCGCGCTCTGGCACGAGCGCGACATCAGTCACTCGTCGGTCGAGCGCGTGATCGCCCCCGACGCGACGATCGCGCTCGACTTCGCGATCGCACGGCTCACGGGCGTCGTCGCCGACCTCGACGTGCGCCCCGAGGCGATGGCCGCGAACCTCGCACGCCTGGGCGGCGCCATCTTCTCGGAGCAGGTGCTGCTCGCGCTCGTGCGTAAGGGCGTCGCGCGCGACCAGGCGTATCGCTGGATCCAGCGTCACGCGCTCGCGGGCGGCGATCTGCAGGCGCGGCTGCGCGACGACGCCGACGTGCGACGCCATCTCGACGGCGACGAGCTCGCGAGTCTCTTTGACATCGCTCACCACCTCCGGCATATCGACGCTCTCTTCGCGCGGGCTCTGGAGGACGGGTGATGGAGCGGCGTGAGCTTCTCTACGAAGGCAAAGCCAAGCAGGTCTATCGCACCGACGATCCCTATCTGCTGATCCAGCATTTCAAGGACGACACGACGGCGTTCAACGCGCAGAAGCGCGGGACGATCGCCAGCAAGGGCGTCCTGAACAACCGCATGTCCGAAGTGCTGTTCAAGCTGCTCGAGGAGCACGGCGTCGGCACGCACTTCGTCCGCCGCCTCTCGGATCGCGACATGCTGATCCGCGCCTGCGAGATCGTGAAGATCGACGTCGTCACGCGGAACATCGTCGCGGGCAGCCTCGCGCAACGCCTGGGGCGGGCCGAGGGTGAGCTGCTGCCGGAGCCGATCGTCGAGTACTCCTCCAAGGACGACGCGCTCGGCGATCCGTCGATCACCGACGGACACATCGACCTGCTGCGGCTGGCCACGCCGGCGGAGCTGCAGTTCATGAACGAGGCCGCGCTCAAGGTGAACGCGATCCTGCGCGAGTTCCTCGATGCGCGCGGCATCGTGCTGGTCGACATGAAGCTCGAGTTCGGGCGCCACGGCGGCAAGATCCTGCTCGTCGACGAGATCTGCCCCGACACCTGCCGGTTCTGGGACAAGGAGACCGGCGAGAAGCTCGACAAGGACCGCTTCCGCGACGATCTCGACAACGTCGAGGAAGGCTACCAGGAAGCGGCGCGCCGCATCTGCGGCATCGCGGCGTGATGGCGGGCCTGCGGGCACGGGTCTACGTCACCCCGAAGCGCGGCATCCTGGATCCCCAGGGCAAGGCGGTGCAGCAGGGCCTGCACGCGCTCGGGTTCGTCGAGGTGGGCGACGTCCGCGTCGGCAAGTACCTCGAGATGCGCCTCAAAGACGTCAGCCGCGACGCGGGCGCCGAGCGCGTGCGCGCGATGTGCGAGCGCCTGCTCGCCAACAAGGTCATCGAGGACTACCGGGTCGAAGTGGACGAGGAGGCGCGCTAGCGGTGCGGTGGGGCGTCGTCGTGTTCCCCGGCTCGAACGACGACCGGGACGTGCTGCGCGTGGCGGGACGCGTGCTCGGCGACGACGCCGTCGCGCTGTGGCACAAGGATCGCGACCTCCGCGGCTGCGACGCCGTCGTGCTGCCCGGCGGCTTCTCGTACGGCGACTACCTGCGTTGCGGCGCGATGGCGGCGTGCTCGCCGATCATGGACGCGGTGAAGCGGCACGCCGAGCAGGGCGGCGTCGTCGTCGGTACCTGCAACGGCTTCCAGATCCTGTGCGAGGCGGGGCTGCTACCCGGCGCCCTGGTCGCGAATCGGAGCCTCAAGTTCATCTGCGAGATCGTCAACGTGCGCGTCGAGACGACCGACACGGCGCTCACGTACGGCTGCCGGACGGGCGAGGTCCTGTCGCTGCCGATCAAGCACGGCGAAGGGTGCTACGTCGCCGACGAGGCGACGCTCGCCGCGCTCGAAGAGCGGGGGCAGGTGGTGTTCCGCTACGCCGATCGTAGCGGGCGCGTCACGCCCGAGACCGCGCCCAACGGTTCCCTCAACGGCATCGCCGGCGTGTGCAACGCGGGCCGCAACGTCGTCGGGCTCATGCCGCACCCCGAGCACGCAAGCGAACGGCTCGTCGGCTGCGAGGACGGCCTCAAGCTCTTTCGCTCGGTGCAGGCGTGGGTCGGCCGCGGCGCCCGCGTCCCGCGCCGCGAGCCCTCGGTCGTCTCCGGCCCGTGACGCGCCCGAACGTCACGGTCGACACGGCCATCGGGCAGGGGCTGACGGCCGAGGAGTACGCGAAGATCGTCGAGCTGCTCGGGCGTACGCCCACGTTCGAGGAGGTCGCCGTCTTCGGCGTCATGTGGTCCGAGCATTGCTCGTACAAGAGCTCGCGCCACTGGCTGAAGCAGCTCCCGACGACGGGGCCGCAGGTGCTCCAGGGGCCGGGCGAGAACGCAGGCGCCGTCGACATCGGCGACGGGCTGGCGGCCATCTTCAAGATCGAGAGCCACAACCACCCGTCGTTCGTCGAGCCCTTCCAGGGCGCGGCGACGGGCGTCGGCGGGATCCTCCGCGACGTCTTCACGATGGGCGCCCGGCCGGTCGCGATCATGGACTCGCTGCGCTTCGGCAGCCTCGACCACCCGCGCACACCGTTCCTCACACGCGGCGTCGTGGCGGGGATCGGACATTACGGCAACTGCATCGGCGTGCCGAACGTCGGCGGCGACGCCGCCTTCGACGCGGCCTACGACCACAACATCCTGGTGAACGCCTTCACGCTCGGGATCGCGCCCGCCGATCGCATCTTCCGCGCCAAGGCGGCCGGACCCGGCAATCCGGTCATCTACGTCGGCTCGCGCACCGGACGCGACGGCATCCACGGGGCCAGCCTGCTGGCGTCGGCGTCGCTCGACGCGCTCGCCGAGGAGAAGCGGCCCGCCGTCCAGGTGGGCGATCCGTTCACCGAGAAGCTCCTCTTGGAGGCGTGCCTCGAGCTCATGCGGACCGAGCACGTCGTCGCCATCCAGGACATGGGTGCGGCGGGCCTCACGTCGAGCTCGGTCGAGATGGCGGGGCGCGGCGAGGTCGGCGTGGTGATCGATCTCGATCAGGTGCCGTTGCGCGAAGACGGCATGACGCCGTACGAGATCCTGCTCTCCGAATCGCAGGAGCGGATGCTCCTCGTCGCCACGCAGGGCAGCGAGGACGCGATCGTCGAGATCTTCCGCCGCTGGGACCTGCAGGCGGTCGCGATCGGACGCCTCACCGACGACGGTGTGTGGCGCTGCCGCTGGCACGGGAAGGAGGTCTGCGCCATCCCAGCCGGCGCACTCACGGACGCGGCCCCCGTCTATCGGCGTCCCGCCGAGGAACCCACGCGCCTGAACGAGGTGCAACAGCTCGATCTGCGCACCGTGCGCGAGCCCACGGACTGCACGCAGACGCTCCAAGCCCTGCTCGAGAGCCCGAACCTCTGCTCGCGCGAGTGGATCTATCGCCAGTACGACCAATTCGTGGGCGGCAACACGGTCGTGCGCCCCGGGGGCGACGCCGCCGTCGTGCGCGTCGAGGGCACGCGGCGCGGGCTCGCGCTCGCGGTCGACTGCAACAGCCGCTACACGCGGCTGGATCCGTACGTGGGCGCCGTCATCGCCGTGGTCGAAGCCGCGCGCAATTGCGTCGCGGTCGGTGCGCGGCCGCTGGCCCTCACCGACTGCCTGAACTTCGGCAATCCCGAGCGCCCCGAGATCATGTGGGAGTTCCAGCAAGCGATCGCCGGCATCCGCGACGCGTGCCTCGCGCTCGGCACGCCGGTCGTGTCGGGGAACGTGAGCTTCTACAACGAGACCGAAGGCCGCAACATCCCGCCCACGCCGACGATCGCGATGGTCGGCGTCATGGACGACGTCGAGATGTATCTCACGCCCTGGTGGAAGTCGGAGGGCGACGCCATCGTGCTCCTCGGCCGCACGCGCGAGGAGCTGGGCGGGAGCGAGTATCTCGCCGTGGTCCACGGCCAGACGCGCGGCACGCCGCCGTGGATCGACCTCGAATCCGAGCGTCGCCTCCATCGCGTCGTCCTGGCGGCGGTGCAGGAACGCCTGCTGCGCTCGGCACACGACGTGGCCGAGGGCGGGCTCGCCGTCGCGCTCGCCGAGTGTTCGTTTGGCGGCTCGCGGCTCGGGGCGCGCGTCGCCCTGGAGGGCGGCATGCGGACCGACGCGCTCCTGTTCGGGGAGAGCCAGTCGCGCATGCTCGTCTCGGTGCGTCGCAAGAGCGTCAACCAGCTGAAGGAGCTGGCTCGGGCGGAGGACGTGCCCTGCACGATCCTGGGCGAGGTGCGTGGCCACAGCGTCGTCATCGACGGGCTCGTCGACCTGCCGATCGAGCCCGCGCGCGAGCGCTGGCGGCGCCCGCTCGAGCGGCGCGTCGGTGGCTGAAGCAGGGCGGGTGCGGTAAGCTTCCTTTCGCGGGCCATGGTGGACAAGTTCCACGAGGAGTGTGGTGTCGTCGGCGTCTACGGACATCCCGAGGCGTCCACCCTCGTCTATCTCAGCCTCTATGCCCTCCAGCACCGGGGCCAGGAGAGCGCCGGCATCGTGGCCTCCAACGGCGAGGCCCTGATCGCCCATCGGGGGATGGGGCTCGTCGCGGACATCTTCCACCAGGACATCCTCGGGCGTCTCGAGGGACGGCTGGCGATCGGCCACAATCGCTACTCGACCGCCGGATCGACGGTCCTCAAGAACTGTCAGCCGTTCGTCGTCGAGTGGGCGCAGGGCGCGCTCGCGATCGCCCACAACGGCAACCTGGTGAACGCCGAAGCCCTGCGCGAGAAGCTCGAGCAGCGCGGATCGATCTTCCAGTCGACGTCGGACACCGAGGTCATCATCCACCTGATCGCCGCCTCCGGCGAGGCGACGCTCCTCGAGCGCATCGTCGACGCCCTCTCACAGGTGCGCGGCGCCTACTCGCTCGCGTTCCTGACCGAGGACCGGCTGATCGCGGCGCGCGACCCGAACGGCTTCCGGCCGCTCGTGCTCGGGCGCGTGGGCGATGGCTGGGTGGTCGCCTCGGAGACGTGCGCGTTCGACCTCATCGGCGCCAAATACGAGCGCGAGGTCGAGCCGGGCGAGATCGTCATGATCGGTGAGCGCGGCATCGAATCGGTGCGGCCGTTCCCGTCGGCGCCGCGCCATCACTGCGTCTTCGAGTACATCTACTTCGCGCGCCCCGACAGCCTCGTCTACGGGCGCAACGTCTACGACGTCCGCAAGGCGCTCGGCCGCCAGCTCGCGCGCGAGAGCGGCGTGCCCGCCGACATCGTCGTGCCGGTACCCGACTCGGGCGTGCCGGCCGCGATCGGCTACGCCGAGGAGGCGAAGCTGCCCTTCGAGATGGGACTCATCCGCAACCACTACGTCGGGCGGACCTTCATCGAGCCGCAGAGCTCCATCCGCCACTTCGGCGTCAAGGTGAAGCTGAACGCGCTCCGCGAGGTGCTGGTCGGCAAGCGCGTGGTCGTGGTCGACGACTCGATCGTGCGCGGGACGACGAGCCAGAAGCTGGTCACGATGATCCGCCACGCGGGCGCCCGCGAGGTGCACATGCGCATCAGCTCGCCGCCGACGACGAACCCCTGCTACTACGGGATCGACACGCCGACCAAGGGTGAGCTCATCGCGTCCTCACAGTCGCTCGAGGGGATCCGCACGTTCCTCGGTGCCGATTCGCTCGCGTACCTGAGCATCCCGGGCATGTACGGCTTCGTGGGCGGCAGCGGCAACGGCTTCTGCGACGCGTGCTTCACCGGCGAGTACCCGGTGGCGCTCAGCGACGACACGCGCGTGCGCCAGCTCCACCTCTTCGAAGCGCGAGACCGATGACGCCGACCCGAGCCACGGCTCGGGTCGGAATCGAACGCGAGAGTGGGGCCGGGGTGGCACGCGCGACCCGCATGCCGCGGCCAGCAAAGCTGGCGCGGCAAGACCGGTACGCACGAGGCAATCCACCCGCGGCGGTTGGCCTTGCTCCCCTGCTCCCCACACAAAGCGGGACGGGAGCGAGCGGCATAGCGGCGCGAGGGTGCGGGGGCCGGGCGCAGGGCGCCTGCGAAGCGGCGCGACGCCACGTGGGCCCCGAGACGGACCAAATGTCTTGTCGCGCGGCGGAGCCGAAGCCCAGCGCCCGGCCCCCGCACCCTCGCGGCACCGACCCGTCGCTCGCCGCCGTGTCCCCGTCAAGCCGACACGAGCTGCGCTGCCTCGCCGTCGCGGCGACGGACGATCGTGTCGTGGGTCCAGGCGGGGTCGGGGTTCGGATGATCGACCGTGTAGTGCAGCCCGCGACTCTCCCTGCGGCTGAGGGCGCAGGCGATGATGAGCTCGGCCACGGTGGCGAGGTTCCGCAGCTCGACCAGGTCGCTCGTCAGGAGGAAGTCCCAGTAGTAGGCGCGGATCTCCTCCTGCAGGAGGGTGATCCGCTTGCGGGCTCGCTCGAGACGACGGTCGCTGCGGACGATGCCGACGTAGTTCCACATGAAGCGGCGGATCTCGTCCCAGTTCTGGTGCACGACGACGGACTCGTTGCTGTCGACGGCACGTCCGGGATCCCACGGGCGAATCGCGGGCGGCTCGCGGCGATCCTCGCGTAGGCGGCCGAGCACGTGGCGTGCGGCCCGGTGCCCGAACACGAGGCCCTCCAGGAGCGAGTTCGACGCGAGCCGGTTCGCACCGTGGAGCCCCGTGCATGCGACCTCGCCCGCGGCGTACAGGCGGGGGATCGACGTGCGGGCGTCGAGGTCGGTCGACAGACCGCCGCACACGTAGTGCGCCGCGGGGACGACGGGAACCGGGCCCTTGGACAGGTCGAAGCCGAAGCGCAGGCAGCGCTCGTGGACGGTCGGGAAGCGCTCGCGGATCCAGTCGGCCGGCTTGTGGCTGATGTCGAGGTACACGCACTCGAAGCCGCGCGCCTTCATCTCGTGGTCGATCGCGCGCGCCACGATGTCGCGCGGCGCGAGCTCGGCGCGCGGGTCGTACTGCGTCATGAACGGCTCACCGTTCGGGCGTCGCAGGACGGCACCCTCGCCGCGGAGCGCTTCCGTCAGCAGAAACGACTTGGCGTCCGGGTGGTAGAGGCAGGTCGGGTGGAACTGGAAGAACTCCATGTTCGCGACCGTCGCGCCCGCACGATAGGCCATCGCGAGCCCGTCCCCCGTCGCGACGTCGGGATTCGACGTGTAGAGGTACACCTTGCCGGCGCCGCCCGTGCACAGAACGGTCGCGCGGGCGGTGAAGCGGCGGACGGCGCGCGTCGATAGGTCGAAGACGTACGCGCCCCAGCATTCGGTCGTCGGTCCCGAGCGGCCGAGCAGCAGGTCGATCGCGAGGTGGTTCTCGAAGGTCCGGATCGCGGGGTGTGCACGCACCGCCTCGGAGAGGGCACGGATGATCTCGTGCCCCGTCGCGTCGAGGGCGTGGAGGATGCGTCGGTGCGAATGCCCGCCCTCGCGCCCGAGATCGTATTCGCGATCCTCCTGGTCGCCACGCAGGTCGAAGTTCGTCCCGAGGGCGATCAAATCGCGCACGCGTGCCGGGCCCTCGCGCACGACCGTCTCGACGACGTCGCGGTGACAGAGGCCGGCCCCGGCGACGAGAGTGTCCTCGGTGTGCGACTGGAAGCTGTCCTCGGGACTCCAGACCGAGGCGATGCCGCCCTGTGCGTACTGGCTCGAGCTCTCCGGCAGGCGGTCTTTCGTGATGACGGCGACGGGGCCGAATGCCGCGCACTGGAGCGCGCACGTGAGACCGGCTATGCCACTGCCGATGACGAGGACTTCCGTCTGGACCGCCACGGCTCGGTCAGCTTCCCGGAGGGCGGTCGCTGGGTCAAGGGCGCGCCGTCCTCGATTGACCTTCTGGAGGGCCGCCCGTATCTTCAGAGAGGGATGCGACCACGGCGGGCGTGGAGCGCGGGATGGGTGGTGGCTGCGTTGGGGGTGCTCCTCGGCGTCGGGCCGGCCCACGCGCACATCTACTCGTTGCGCGACCCGGAGACGGGAGCGGTCATGATCACGAACGCGCCCTCCGAGAGCGCCGCGCGTCTCATGGTGCGCGAGGCGCCGCGCCCGCTGCCGGTGTCGCCGTTGAGTCCCTCGCGGCTGCCGCCCGGATCGACGAACCAGGCCTTCGATCCGCTCATTCGCGAGATGGCGCGTGTGTACGACGTCGACTACGCGCTGGTGAAGGCGATCATCAAGGCCGAGTCGGGCTTCAACCACCGCGCCGTGTCGCCGAAGGGCGCGCAGGGCCTCATGCAGCTCATGCCGGCGACCGCGGCGCAGCACCAGGTGCACGACGTCTTCAAGCCGCGGGACAACATCGAGGGTGGGGTGCGCCATCTGAAGTGGCTCCTCGACCGCTACAACGGCAACGTCGACCTCGCGGTCGCGGCCTACAATGCGGGTCACCAGCGAGTGGAAGAGGCGGGGGGGATTCCCAACATCGCCGAGACCCGCGATTACGTGCAGCGGGTCAGGCGCTACCGCGAGAACTATCGCCGGGAGCGTCCGAGTGGCCGAGGTATCGTCTACATCACCTCCGCCACTCACTGATCAGGTAGGCCGCGGGGCCGCCGTGACCGCGCTGCCGAACCTGCTCTCGCTGTGTCGGATCGCGCTGGTTCCCATCGTCGTCGTCGTCCTCATGTGGCCGGGGCCCGTGGCCCGCGCCGTCGCCGCAGGTCTCTTCATCGTCGCCTGCATCACCGACTACCTCGACGGATGGCTGGCGCGACGCCGGCAGAGCACGACCGTCCTGGGACAGTTCCTGGATCCGCTCGCCGACAAGCTCCTGGTGGCGGCCGTGCTGATCATGCTCGCAGCCGTCCCGCCCGAGCCGCGCGTGCCGGGTTGGATGGCCGTGGTGATCGTGCTGCGCGAGTTTGCCGTCACGGGGCTGCGCGGGATCGCCTCGCAACGTGGCGTCGTCATCCCGGCGCAGGAGCTCGGGAAGTACAAGATGATCTTCCAGATCTTCGCGTTGACCGGGCTCCTCGTGCACTACCCGTACGCGATCCCGGGCACGACCATGGTCGTCGACTTCCACGCGGCGGGCATGCGGTTCCTGTGGATCGCGCTCGCCGTCGCGGTGTGGTCGGGGATCGACTACTACGTGCGCGTGCTGCGAAAGATCGACCTCGACTGACGCCGCGCGCCGCCGCGCCCGTACCTCAGTTGCCTGGGCGTTTGCCGTCCAGACAGCAAAATCGTCATTGCCAGCGTCATTCTAGGCGCGGTATGCACGGGTGGCCTCTCCACGAACACGGACGTCAAGGAGATCGAGATGACCCGACGGCGGATGCGATTCACCCCGGTACTCTTCGCGTGCCTCGCGCTCGGGGCGACGGCCGCCCTCGCACAGTCCCCATCGCGCGTGGCGTCCACCTACGTGCTGCTCGGCATCGATACCCTCAACATGAAGGAGTTCACCTTCACGAACGTGGGCGACGTCGGCGTGAACGACGCCGGCGGCACGATGTCGTGGGGGCGGAAGTCGTTCTTCGCGAACAACAGCGCCGTCGTGACGGATGTCTTGTCCCGCGCCGGCAAGCAGAGCAGCCTCTACGATCTGTTCGCGAACACGGTCGTGTCCCCGCTGGCGCAGGGGGGTGCAACGGTGCGCCACGTGGGCCCCGTCCCGTGGTCGCCGCTCCCGCTGATCTCCCCGCTGCCGCCCGCTCCGTCGTGCGTGCCCGGCGGTGCGCCCGTCACGGTGGTGAAGAACCAGTCGATGACGCTCGGCCCGGGATCCTACGGGTCGCTGGTCATCCAGAACGGAGCGACGCTCACGCTCTCCGGCGGAGGCTATTGCTTCGCCGACGTGAAGGGCGGGCGCAAGGCGACGATCCTCGCCCACGATCCGGTGCAGGTCGTCGTCATGGGGCGGTTCCGCATCAACCCGGGCTCGGTCGTAGGCCCCGAGGCGAACGCACCCTTCGGGGCGACCGAGATCCAGATCGGGGTGGCCGGCAACCAGGTGAAGTTCGGCCACAAGAGCAAGATCTTCGGCGTGTTCTACGCCCCGAATGCGCTGCTTCGCTTCGGGCGCGGCGGCTTCTACACCGGCCAATTCATCGCCAAGAGCCTCCGCTCGGATTTCGGCGACAGCTTCACGCTCGAGGTGTGCGGGAACGGCATCGTCGACGCCGGCGAGCAGTGCGACGGTGGGCCGGCGGGCAATCCGTGCTGCGTGGCGTGCAAGTTCGCGCCGGGCGGCACGCCGTGCCCCGACGGCAACGTGTGCAACGGCGACGAGACGTGCAGCGCGTTCGGTCAGTGCGTTCCGGGAACGCCGATCACGTGCATCGACAACAACCTGTGTACCGACGACGGGTGTGATCCCGCGGTGGGTTGCACCTTCACGAACAACGACCTCCCATGCGACGACGGCAACGGGTGCACCGTCGCCGACATGTGCGGCGGCGGCGCGTGCCAACCCGGAATGCTGCTCAATTGCGACGATGGCAACGCCTGCACCACCGAGACGTGCGTCCCGCAGCTCGGCTGCGTCCCCACGCCGGTGTCCGATTGCTGCAACGTGGACGCCGAGTGCGCCGACACGGATCTGTGCACCACGAACGAGCGCTGCGTCGAGCACATGTGCGTGAGCGATCGCGTGGACTGCGACGACGGCAACGGCTGCACCACCGACGGCTGTGTCCCGGACGTCGGCTGCACCCACATCGGCAACGGGTCGACCTGTGACGACCGCGATGCCTGCACGACCGGCGACGTTTGCGCGGGGAGCGCCTGCGGCGGCATCGTCCTCGGCTGCAACGACGGCGACCCGTGCACGATCGACTCGTGCGACTCCGGCTCCGGGTGCCTCCACGACCGGATCCCCAACTGCTGCAGCTCGGACGCGCAGTGCAGCGATGGGAACGCCTGCAACGGGCTCGAGACGTGCGGCCCCGGCGGCGTGTGCGTGCCCGGGGCGCCGCCGTTCTGCAACGACGGCAAGCCGTGCACGACCGACACCTGCGATCCGGCTATCGGGTGCCGGCACGACACGTCGCCCGATGGAACCGCGTGCCCGAACGGCAACAAGTGCGACGGACGCGAGCTCTGCTTCGGCGGCATCTGCACCGATCAACCCGACCTCAACTGCGACGACGGCGATCCGTGCACCATCGACTCCTGCGATCGCATCCTCGGGTGCCTGCACACCCCCGTGACGGTGCCGATCGCGGGCTGCGCGTGCCCCAACGGCGACAGCGAGTGTGACAATGGCAACGCCTGCGACGGCGTCGAAACCTGCGACGTGTCGCATCAGTTCTGTCGCCCGGGCACGCCGCTCGTGTGCACGACGACGGACCAGTGCCAGATTCCCACCTGCGACCCGCAGACCGGATGCGGGAGCGAGCCCAAGCCCGACGAGACGCCGTGCGACGACGGTAACGCGTGCACCGGCCCCGACCAGTGCGCGAAGGGCGTGTGCAAGACGCCGCCCGTCGTCTGCGACGACCGCGACTTCTGCACCGCCGATTCGTGCGATCCGGCGACGGCCTGCACGTACACGCCCATTTCCGGTTGTACGGGCCAGGCGCTGTTCTGCACGCTCCCGCAGGAGGGCTACGGCTCGAACGTGGGCGTCGCGAACGGCGGGCAGGGGTGGATCACGAACAACCCCGCCGTCCTTCCGATGTCGATCGGTGCGCCCGGTACCGGGGCGTCGGTCACGATCAACACGCAGCTCGGCCTCATCCATTTCCTGCCGGCGAGCGGCAGCCCGAACGTGCTCTGCGGGAACCCGATGCCCGTGCCGTGCCCCGGCGACCTCGTCGTGAACGGGCTGGCCGACGTTCCGGATCCGATCGGCTCCGGATCGGGCGGCGACGGCGCCGGTACGCTCGCGGGCGAGACGATCGCGCTCAGCCTGAGCGTCGGGCTCTCGAACTCGGGTGCGAACCCGACGGGCCTGGGGGGGTACGGCCTGCCCGGTTCGTTCTGTACCTGCGACGCGCTCGGCGGTCGGATCGGTCCGTTCCCGATCTCGCAGTGCATCCGCGACAACGCGACGACGGTGAACAACCTCCTGTCGCTGGCGAACCAGGCGCTGCGCGGCATCCCGCTGTCGATGATCGACCCGTGCCTCACCAAGGCGGACATCGCGACCACGCTGAACAAGCTGAACCACGGCTTCGATCGGTGCCGGACGGTGTGCAGCTGCACGCCGTGACGCGCGCCGGCCGGCGGTCGGACGGCGTGCCCGACAAAGCGGCAGGGGTGCCTCGCGATCCGTCACCGCGCACGGGGTCCTCTGCCCCGGACGTACCGATCCCCCTCTAGTTCTTGGCTCATCGATTGCTTTCTCCCACGCGAGCCGGGCTGCGGAGGGTCCGGAGCGCGCAAAGGGGGTGCTCGATTCGTTCTTCAGCGTCGTCGTTCCTGCCGTCGCTCGTCCCCGGATCGCCCCCGCAGGCTCGCAGTCGATCCCTACGGGATCCGTCAGCGGTCAAGGCATCTGCGGTAGCGCGAGGACGCGGGGCGTGGGATGAGAGCAGCGGGGGACCGCGGTCCGGCCGGACTTCGGTCGACAACGACTTACCGCGCACATACGACACCACCCGATGCCCACCTCCATGATCGGCAGGAGCGCGGCGGTGGCCCTGCTGGCCCTGCTGGTCGGGGCGCTGCCCGCTGGCGCCACGGACCCGTGCTCCGGACGCCCCGACGGCACACCCTGCGCCGCGACACCCGACCTGTGCTGTAGCCCGGACCTCTGCAAGGACGGCGTCTGCGTGGACGGGGGAGGGGGAGATCCGGACCACGACGGCCATTGCAGCGCCAACGACAATTGCCCGGCGGTCGCCAACCCGGACCAGGCCGATGCCGACAGCGACGGCTTCGGCGACGCCTGCGACATCCCGCTCGGGCGCTTCCAGTGCTACGAGGTGAAGCCGGGCGAGTTCCCGGTGGCGCCGGTGACTGTCGAGGACTTCTTCGGGACGCTCGCCTACCCCGCACGGTCGCCACATCGCTTCTGCGCCCCCGTCGCCACGAGCCCGCCGGCGCCGGGATCCGATCAGTATCTGGTGGGCTACACGGTCCGGCAGCAGTTCCGTCGCCTCGACGCTCGCCGCGTCGTCAACGAGTTCGGGACGACCACCGTGGACGTTCTTCGCCCCGATCTGCTGATGGTGCCGACGGCGGCGAGCCTCGACACGGCGCCGGCGCCCCTCACGCCGCCGCTCGTCGATCACTTCCAATGCTACCGGGTGCGCCCGTCAGAGGGCTTCTCGCCGGTCGTCGGGGTGACGATCACCGACGCGATCGAGACGGTCGTCGTCGACCTCGTGAAGCCGATCCGCCTGTGCCTGCCCGCGAACAAGAACGATGAGGACCCGACCGCCTCGACGCGTCTCGACGACCTCCTCTGCTATCGACCGAGCTCGGACGCCGCCTTCGGCACCGTCGCGGCGTTCACCCAGAACCAGTTCGGCGCCGACAAGGCGAAGTTGATCCACCGGCGTGAAGTCTGCGTGCCGTCGCGTCTGGATCCGCCTCCGACCACCACCACGACCTTGTCCTGCGTGCCGACGACGAGCACCAGCACGACCACCAGCAGCTCCACGTCCACCAGCACGACCACGTCGTCGAGCACGTCGACGTCGACCACCACGTCGACGACCACCAGCTCGTCCACCTCCACCTCGACGTCGAGCAGCACCACCACCTCGACGAGCACGTCGTCGTCGACCAGCACGACGACCAGCAGCTCCACGACGACGACCACGAGCACCAGCACGACGACCACGACCAACCCGTGCGGCAACGGCATCGTCGACGCCGAGCTGGGGGAGACGTGCGACGACGGCAACACCGCGGCCGGCGACTGCTGCTCGACCACCTGCCAGATCGATCCCGACGGCACCTCGTGCAGCGACGGGGACGTGTGCAACGGCGACGAGTTCTGCCGCGCGGGCGTCTGCACGCCCACGCCGCCGGCGGTGGCCGTCGCATGCCGGCGGGACTTCGGGGTGGGTGCGGTGTCGAACTTCAAGGACGACACCGTGTCGCTGATCGACCTCACGAACGGGGGGCTCGCAGCGACGGTGCCGGCCGGCGACGGTCCCTGGGGCATCGCAGTGCATCCGCGGGGCACGGAGCTGTGGGTCACGAATCGGCAGGGACGCAGCGTCTCGGTGATCGACATCGCGTCGCGAGCAGTGGTCGCGAGCATCCCCGTCGGCCGCACCCCGCTGGGGATCGCGATGGACCCGACCGGTGCGCGGGCCTACGTGGCGAGCTACGGCGACGACTGGATCGACGTGCTGGACACGGCGAGCAGGACCCGGGTCGCCCGGTTCCGGGCCGATCGCGGGCCGTCGAGCATCGCGTTCGAGCGTTCGGGGCAGACGCTGTACGTCGCGAGCTTCGGCGCGGACAGCGTGACGGCGCTCGACCCGACGACGGGCCGGGTCCTCGCGCGCGTGCGTACCGATCACAAGCCCACGCAGCTCGCGATCGACGAGTCGCGTGGCCGGGTGTACGTGACCAACCTCGCCGGGCGCTCGGTCACCGTGATCGGCGTCGTGAGCCGGACGGCGCTCACCACGATCCCCGTGCCCGGAAAGCCCTTCGGCGTCGCCGTCGACGCGAATGCGGGGCGGGCCTACGTCAGCAGCGCATCGAAGGATCTGGTGGTCGCGATCGACACGACCGAGAACGCGATCGTGGGCACCTACCCGGTCCCGCCGGGGCCGCTGGGCGTGTCGGTCGATGGCGATGGGCGGATCCTCGTCGTGAGCGGGACGACCGGCGTGCTCTCGTTCATGCAGCCGTCGGGTGCGATCACCGGCTCGGTGGCCATCGGCGCGGTGCCCGTCGCTTTCGGCGACTTCGTGGGAACGTCCTCCAACGATTGCCCGCAGTCCGCCATCCGCTGCGACATCCCCGATCCGACGATCGCCGCCGGCTGTACGCCGCGAGAGGGGTGTGAGTTCGTGCCGCGGCCGGGGCTGGATGCGCTCGGCGCGCTGCTCGACGCGCTCGACGAGACGCTCGGAGCGGCGGAGCCGTCGAGCTTCCACGATCCGGCGCTGGAGCCGACGCTCGCGGCAGCCGTCGACCGAGCGCGCCAGCAGGCGGTGACCCATGGCGCCGGGGCACCGGAGCTCCGCGTCGAGCTCCGCCAGTTTCTGGGCATCCTGCGGCGGGCACTCCGCCACGGGACGGTGGAGCGCAACCTCGGGTTCCGGCTGCTGGACCTGGGTCGGCGCACCCGTGCCCTGATCGTGCGCGGGCACCGCAACGGAACCGTTTCAGTGCAAGGCGCGGGATCCGATCCGCCGGGACCGGCGAGCTGATCGCGGTGCGGTCGCGTCGTCTTCCGGCGATCCTGTTCGCCATCGCGATGCTGCTCACACCTCGGGTGTCGCGTGGCGGCGACACCGCGGACCCGCAGACGGAGAGTGGCGCTGCGGCCGGGGAACGGCCGTGGTCCGTCCACGCGGCGACCGGTTTCATGTACGACTCGAACGTCGCGCTCGACCCGAGCGGTCAGACCATCCCAGGTTCGCCGTCGGATCCGAGGGACGGCGCATACACCATCTCCGTTGGTGGGCGCTACGACATCGTCGACACCGACCGCTGGCAGGCGTCGGTCGAGTACGACCTGTATCAGGCGCTGTACTTCCGCCTCGACGACTTCAACCTGCGGTCGAACCTCGCGCAGGCGACGGTCGGCTACGCTCTCCTTCCCGGCGAGCTCTGGACGGGCGTGCAGGCCGGCTACCAGCACTACGCGCTGGGCGGTCCCAGCTACTCCGGCGAGCCCTTCGTCACGCCGTTCGTCTCGCTGGTCGAGGGCGGCTGGGGTCTGACGCAGTTCCTCTACCGCCATGGCGACCTGACCTACTTCAACGCCTTCGAAGACGTCCGCGACGGCCCGGACGACTCGGCGAGCCTCAGCCAGACGATCTACTGGGGCGCGCAGTACGCGAGCGTGGGATACGAGTTCGGCTCGGTACGCCCCAGCTCGCATTCCGCCGCGGCGAACGACTACCGCTACTACTACAATCAAGGATACGTCGGCGTCGGCTGGGCTCCCGGGTGGCAGGTGACCGTCGACGTCGTGTACTTGTTCCGTTACGAGAACTACACCGAGCCCAACAGCCTCACCGGCTTCCGCACGAAGCGGCACGATGCCATCAACCAGTTCTCGGTCGGCGTGCGGCGACCGCTCACCGACCACCTGACGATCGGACTCAACTACTATGGCACCGTCGACGACTCGAACATCGACGTCTACACCTACGATCGCAACGTCGTGGCCGCGGAGGTCCGCTTTGCGTACTGACGCGGCCAGGCCCCTGCGTTCGAGGCTCGCCGTTCTCATGATGGCGCTCGCGGTGGCGCTCGGCGCGCGACCGACGGTCGACGCCGCCGAGCAGGTGGGGACGGCGGCGGAGGTCGAAGGGCAGGCGGAGGTTCAGCATGCGGGGGCGAGCGAGTGGGCTCCGCTCTCCAAGGGCGACGCCGTGTTCCTCGGCGACCGCCTTCGAACCGCGGCCGACGGGAAGCTCCGCATCGTGATGCGGGAGGACTCCGAGCTGACGCTCGGGCCGTCCTCGCAGATGGAGGTGACCGAGCAGGTGACGGGTGCCGCGACGGTGTCGCGCTTCCAGCTCCTCGTCGGCGCCCTGCGGGCCGTCGTCACCGAACGCTACGGCGCTCCGCATTCTCGCTTCGAGGTGGAGACCCCGACCGCGATCGCCGGCGTCCGCGGTACGAGCTTCATCGCCGACTACGACGCAGCGAAGGAGGAGACGCTGGTCGTTGGTGTCCTGGACACGACCCGGGTCCGCGCGGCCACCGATCCCGAGGGCGCCGCCGAGGTGATGCTCGGGCCGGGGATCGCGACCTGGGTGCGGCGCGGGAGCCGTCCGGTCGCACCGGCGCCGCTCGCCAGCGGGCGATTGCAGGGGTTGCGTCGCGCGACATCGATCGCGGCCTCGACGGCCGGGGCGCGCCGGGGAGCGAATGCGCTCGATGCCCGCCGTCCCCAGCGCGGCGGCGAGCGGGCCATCTCGCCCGAGGGGCAGGCCGTCGATCAGCCGATCTTCAAACCGCGGGGCGGGAAGCCGGGGCCGCCCCCACCGCCGGTTCCGTAGAGGGGCCGGCTCGGGCCGGTCGACGCAGCGATCGTGCGGCCACCGAAATTCGGCACCACCGCCGTCTGCGTCGGGCTCGCGCTGATCGTGGCGCTCCTGCGTCTCGTCGCGCCGCTGCCGCTCGAGGTGCTCGATCGCAAGATCCTCGATTTCCGCCACCTGATCCGCGGGCCGCTCGCCGCGGACGACCGCGTCGTCATCGTCGCCATCGACGAGCGGAGCCTCGAGGAAGTCGGTCGCTGGCCGTGGCCGCGCGCGAAGCTGGGTGATCTGGTCGCGCGGCTCGACGACGCGGGCGTCACGGCGATCGGATTCGACGTCGTCTTCGACGAGCCCGTCACCACCGTCGATCGTCACGCGCTCGAGTCGATGCTCGACGCCGACCCCGGACGCACCGCGGCCGGGCTCCGCGCGGCGATCACGGGTGAGCTCGACGACGACGCGCAGTTCGCGGCCACCCTGCGCCGTTCGGGCCGGGTGATCCTGGCCCATTTCTTCGAGTTCGGCGGCGGCACGGCGCCGGACCTCGCGCAGGTGACGGCCAGCCTCCCGTCGGTGAGCGTTCTTTCGACCGGCGGGGCAAAGGTCGCGAGCACGCCGGGGCCACAGACGGCCACGCGCGCCCGCGTGCCGATCCGTCCGCTCACCGAGACCGCGGCGGGATCGGGCCACATCAACTTCCTGCCCGATCCCGACGGGACGTACCGCCGGGTGCCGATCGCCATCCGCGTCGGCGACCGCTTGGTGCCGTCGCTGGCGCTGGAGCTGCTTCGCGTCCAGGCGCACGGCGACGGCGCCACCGTCACCATCGAGCCGAGTGGCATCGCGTCGGCGCGGGTCGGCGGCCACGAGCTCGAGGTCGACCCCGCGGGTCAGCTGTGGATCGATTTCCTCGGCCCGCCCCGCACGATCGCGACTGTGAGCGCGGCCGACGTTCTCGCGGGCCGCGTGGCTGCGGACAAGCTCGCGGGCCGCATCGCCGTCGTGGGATTCACCGCGGCGGGCTTCGACGAGGTGCCGACACCGTTCGCCTCGGTCGTCCCCGGGGTCGAGCTGCAAGGGACGGTGCTCGACAACGTGCTGCGCGGCCGCGCGCTCAGACATCCGTGGTGGCTCGTTCCCGCCGAGGTGATGGTGGTGGTGCTCCTCGGGACACTGCTCGGGCCGATGCTCCGCCGGCTCGGCAGTCGGTGGGGCACGGCGGCTGCCGCCGCTCTGGCCGTCGCGTACCTGTGCGGGACCCAGTGGCTCTTCACGCACGTCGGGCTCGCGCTCGGCGCCGTCTACCCGCTGGGAGCGCTCGTGCTCTGCATGCTGGGCGGCGCCGTCCATCTCTCGGTCGTGGAGGAAGCCGAGAAGCGCAAGATCCGGCATGCCTTCCAGCACTACGTGAACGCGGAGATCACGGACATGATCGCCGCCGATCCCGCGCACCTGCGACTCGGCGGCGAACGACGTGCCATCACGGTGCTGTTCTCCGACATCCGCGGGTTCACCACCATCTCGGAGCGCCTTCCTCCCGAGAAGCTGGGCGAGATGCTGAACCAGTATCTCGAGGCCATGACCGACGTGGTGTTCGCTCATGGCGGCCTGCTCGACAAGTACATTGGCGACGCGGTCATGGCGTTCTGGGGATCTCCGGTTGCGGTCCCCGATCATGCCGAGCGGTGCTGCAACGCGGCGCTCGACATGCTCGCCGAGCTCCGCCGCCTGAACGCGCGCTGGGAGGAGGCGGGGCTGCCGCATTTCGAGATCCGCATCGGCATCAACTCGGGCGACGCCGTCGTCGGCAACTTCGGATCCTCGCGGCGGTTCAGCTACACGGCCGTCGGCGACGACGTGAACCTCGCCTCGCGCCTGGAGCACCTGAACGGCCAGTTCGGGACGGGGGTGCTCATCTCCGATCGAACGCGGAAGACCATCGGCGACGCGTTCATCTGCCGCGAGGTCGACCACACGCCCGTGCGCGGTCGGAAGCAGACGATCACCGTCCACGAGCTGCTCGGACGTCGCGCGGACGATCACGACGGCAGCCTCGCGCGCCGCGCCGCCGCCTTCGAGGCGGCGCTGCACGCGTGCCGCGCCGGACCCCACGATGCCGCCGTCGCACGGGTCGAGTCGCTCGCCGCCGTCTATCCCGACGATCGAGCGATCCCACGCCTCCTCACTCGCCACCTCGAGGCCTGACGCCATGAAGTACCTGCTCGTCTCGGATCTGCACTACACCCTCAAGCAGCTCGACTGGCTGGACCGTGTCGCGCCGGGCTTCGACCTGGTCGTGATCGCTGGCGACCACCTCGACATCTCCTCGGCCGTGTCGCTCGACGCGCAGATCGTGGTGACGCTCAAGTATCTGGCGCGCCTGCACGCCAAGACCCGGCTCCTCGTGAGCTCCGGCAACCACGACCTCAACGCGCGCGGCGAAGCCGACGAGAAGGTCGCGGCCTGGATGGCCCGCGTGCGCGCGCTCGGCGTCGTGTCCGACGGCGACGGGATCGAGATCGCCGGCACGCTCTTCACCGTGTGCCCGTGGTGGGACGGGCCCCGCGCGCGCGACGCCGTCGGGGAGCAGCTCGCACGCGACGCGCGCCGGCGTACGCAGGCGTGGGTGTGGGTCTACCATGCGCCCCCCGACGCCTCGCCCGTCAGCTGGGCGGGCCACCAGCACTATGGCGACGTGGACCTCGTACGATGGATCGGGGAGTACGCGCCGGACATCGTGCTCACGGGTCACATCCACCAGTCGCCCTTCCGGCGCGGCGGCTCGTGGGTCGACCGGATCGGCACGACGTGGGTGTTCAACGCGGGACGCCAGATCGGGCCCGTGCCGACGCACGTGATCCTCGACACCACGGCGCGCACGGCGAGCTGGTTCTCGCTCGCGGGCGACGCCACGGTCTCACTCGACGGGCCGTTCGAGCGCCCGGTGCTCGACGCTCAGTAGACCGTTGGATCGGGGTCGCGATCGGACCCCGGCGCGTGCTCCTCGCCCTGATGGTGGACGAGGGTCTCGAGCACCTCGTCGATCATCCCGAGATGGCTGTCGTGATCCTCGAACTGCCGCTTGAGATCGGCGAGATACGTCATGACCGCGTGCAGGCGCCGCGCCAGCAGGCGCGCGACCAGGCGGGCGACGCGCGGATCGTCGTCGAGGAACTGCTGCGCGCTCTCGATCACGTGGACGCGGGCGGGCTCGAGCGCGCGGACCGTGGCCACGTGCGGCGCGTCGAGGAGGAGGGACATCTCCCCGAAGATCGCGCCCGGGTCGGAGACCGTGTTCACGCTGACGTCGCCCTTCAGCACCTCGACGGTGCCGTCGATCAGCACGTAGAGGCGGCCGCTGCGCTCGCCCTCGCGCAGGAGGACGTCGCCGGCCCCGAGGGCGCGCTCGGGGAGGCCGGTGCACAATCGAAGGATCTCCTGCATGCGAGTGACCCTACGCCGCCGCCACGTCGAGTCAACGTCGGGCGGGCGCGGTGCGGTGCTGCGTTGCGCGTGCGTTCCGCGCCGAGGTTGACCGCCTAAAAGTGAGCGGATACAAGGCGCCATTTAGTTCTGCGGGTGTAGCTCAGTTGGCTAGAGCGTGTGCTTGCCAAGCACAAGGTCGTCGGTTCGACCCCGATCACCCGCTCTCCACGTTTCGCAGCGACGCGTGAGGCCGGTCGCCGCCGGTGATGCCGGCGGTGACCGGTCTTCGCGTTTTCTCCCTGGCGAGCGTCGCCTCCGACATGGTACGGCCCGCCGTGAGAGGATCATGCGACGGCTGACGGCGATGGCCTTCGTCCTCACGACCACGGTCGCCGGCGCGACCGACCACGTGCAGGAGGCCGCCAAGCTGACGATGCGGCAGGGCGCCGGCGCCGCCTCACTCGTCTGGAGCACGCGGCTCCCGAAGCCGACGCCGCCGTCATTGAGCCCGACGCAGGTCGGCGCGACGCTGGAGATCATGTCGAGTGGTGGCGAGGGGGCGATGCTCGACCTTCCTGCGTCCGGGTGGACCGCCAACGGTGCCGGGACGACGTTCGCGTTCCGCAACAAGCTGGCGCCAGGCGGTCCCACGGCCGTCAAGGCCGCGACGCTCGCGAACGGACGGGTCCTCAAGGTCGCCGCAAAGTCGACCGGCATCTCGCTCGACGAGGCCGCACAGGGGACCATGGGCATTCGCCTCACGGTCGGCGGCGACATCTACTGCTCGGTCTGCACGACGCCGCGTCGCGATCAGCCCGGTCGATTCACGGCCGTGCGCTGCGCGGCTCCGGCCACGTGCGACGGCGTCGGCACGCCGACGACGACCACGGACGGATCGCTGCCGCCGCCGACGACCACGACGACGACGCAGCCGGCTCCATTCTGCGGCAACGGTGTCGTCGACCAGGCGAGCGAGCAGTGCGATGGGAGCGACTTCGGCCATTGCCTCGACAACGGCGTTCCCGACTTCACAGCGGTCGGCTGCGACGCCCCCGGCCTCGCGAGCGAGTGCACGTGCTGCGTCGTCGACCACTGCATGGTCGCGCCGGGCAGCGGCGACGGCGGATGCTGCGCCGAGGCCGGCTGTCAGGACATCACGGGCGCGGGATCGGTGCGGTTGGGTGCCTGCGTTCCCGCGACGTGCACGCAGGACGCGGATTGTCATGGTTACCGGTGCGTCGGCGGCACCTGCTGCGGGAACGCCGGGCAGCTGTGCGGCGTCGCCGGTTGCTGCGCGGATAGCGGCGCCACGTGCGCCGCCGTGCCCTTCAGCTCGACGCCGGCGTGCTGCCGCGCGGGCGGCGCCACGTGTATCACGCCGACGGAGTGCTGCACCGGATCGTGCACGGCCGGGACGTGCGACTGAACCACGACCGCTTCGCCGCCGCGACACCGAAGGGAGACGGGTCGCGGCGGCGAGGCGATCGCTACGGCAGCGGGAGCGTGACGGTCTGGCCGGCGCCGACGCTCACGGTCAAGCGGAAGTCTGTCTCGACGATGCTCGAAGCACGCGCTGTCCAACGCACCTGCTTGGGAGTCGCGGCGTCGGCAGGCGCGTGCTTTGCTGTGCGCATGTCGAAGACGGACGAATTCCGCGCGCGATACGGAGCATGGGCGCTCGTCGCCGGAGCGGGCGAGGGGATCGGTGCCGCGTACGCCGAGGCGCTGGCTCGCCGGGGTTTGCATCTGGTCCTTGTCGATCGTGCGACGGAGCCCCTGGGGTCGCTGGCAACGCGCCTACGCCAAGCTCATGGTGTGGCGGTCGAAGACATCGTCGCCGATCTGGCCGGCGACGACGTCGTCGAACGGATCGCTGCGGTCGCCGGCGGGAAGGAGATCGGACTGCTCGTCTGCAACGCGGCGCAGAGCGCGACGTCCGAGTATCTCGACGTCGCCGTCGACGATCATCGACGCAGCGTGATGGTCAACTGCCTCGCGCCCGCGCTGCTGGTGCGACGCTATGGTGCGCTGATGCGAGGACGGCGACGCGGAGGGATCATCCTCATGTCGTCGCTGTCGGGTTTCCAGGGCGGTCCGTTCCTTGCGCACTACGCCGCGACGAAGGCGTACAACCTCGTGCTGGCGGAGGGACTGTGGGAAGAGTGCCGAGCGTACGGCGTCGACGTGCTGGCCGTCTGTCCGGGCGCGACGCGCACGCCGGGATATCTCGCCGCGCGGCCCAAGACGGCGAGCCGGTGGTCGCCGCCGGAGATGGAACCCTCAGCGGTGGTCGACGAGGCGCTGGCAGCGCTCGGCCGTGCTCCCTGGGTGATCCCGGGGCGCGGAAATCGCCTCGGCGCGTTCCTCATCCGGCGCGGACTCTCCCGCGTCCAGGCGGTCAAGGCGATGGGTCGGGTGGGCCGTCGGCTGGTCGACGCTCGACGTGACCGCCCGGAGGCGTGACGCGAGCGCGCTCAGCCGACGGCGGCCGTGGGACGCGAAGGGAAGGCGCTGCTGCGAAGCTCGAGCCGCGTCCTCGCATCGACGGCCGTCTGCATGCCGAGCTCCTGCAGGATGCGGTCGCGGATACGCGCGGGGTCGAGCCCGATGGCTTCACAGATGCGCTCGAACGCAAACGGATCGTTTCGGTTCGGGCTCGTCAGCCACTGGAGGTCCTGGCGCAGGCGGCGCGTCGCGCCGCGTCCCGGTTGGGCCGCGTCGCGGAAGAGGCTCCGCAGCGCATGGGCGACGACGGCGACCATGAGACGCCGCTCGCCGACGGCCGGACGACCGTCGTGATCCAGCGCGAACATCGCGTCGTCCAGGGATACCCAGACGCCGCTGTCTGATCTCCTGGTTAGCATCGAATCCTGGGCTGCGTAGCTGACTCCAAAGCAAGCGCTGCTACAATCGCCGAATGGCGGGGGGAACGATCCCAAAAAGACGGTAGGTGATGTCGCCAGTGGTTGAGGTCGCCGCGGCGCGACCGTAGAAAAGTATCGAGGACCTTGAGTGCCGGTGCTGGTTGCATATCGGGTGCCGAAGGCGGATCCCGCCGGGATCGCGGCCAGGGATCGGCGGCTCCTCACCATCGCGGAAGCGACGGCGGAGGCCGGCCTGCTGTGTGTGTACGAATGCCTGGGCGATGTGCTCGGGCTGGGGCGTTTCCACGCCGTTCCGGTGGTGCCGGAGCGGGGGGAGATCCGCCTGCATCGACGCCTCGGCGGAGGACGGCCGGTCCCGCTCGGCGAAGGTTACTTCGGCGTGTCGCTCGCGTTGCCGAACCCATCGACGTTGGCCACCGGGGGCGCGACGCGCCTGAAGCCGGAGCAGGTGTTGAACCGCGCGGTACGTGGCGTGCTGGCCGCGCTCGAGACGCTCGGGGTGTCCGGCTACTACCCTGGCCGCGACGTCGTGACCGCCGGGCGGAAGATCATCGGCGCGATCACGCTCGAGATCGACCCGAGTGGGAAGACGCTGGTCGAGATGGCCGTCGCGGCCAACCGCAGCTTCGCGGAAGTCACGTCGTTCCTGGACCGTGCCGATCCGACCGGCGTCGTCCCGGCAGACGCGGTGCTGCCGGGGCACGCGACGTCGATCGCCGAGGAGACCGGGCTTCGGACCACCCTCGATACGTTCGCCGATGCCGTCGCGGCGGGCTTCGTCGCTCGCCTCGGCATGGCGTGTGTACCAGCCGAGGAACCCCTTCCGCCGGTCCAGGCTGATGACGATTGGCTGCTGGCCGGTCGTCTGCCGCCGCATCTCGATCGCTACGGGGCCGCACGCACGGCGCTCGGAAGCTTGCAGGCGCGCGTCGCGCTCGGCGGCGGTCGGATCGCCGACCTGCGCCTCACCGGCGATTTCATCGCCAGCGCAGCGGCGATCACGAGAATGGAGACCAGCCTACGCGACATGGTTCCCGATCGCGCGGCGATCCTCGATCGTGTGAACAAAGCGCTCGCCGGGCCGATGGACTTCCTGCTCGGGGTGAGGCCCCTCGAGATCATTGCGGACGTCGTGATGCAGGCGTGCGACGGGGCCGCATGAGCTCGATCGACGAGCTCCTCACCAGACTCGGCGACGCGCGCAAGGCCGTGCAGCGTCCGGCGGCTGAAGCGCTCGCCGTGGAGATGCAGAGTCGCCCGGATCTCCGGGGTCGTCTGGCGAGCCTTCTGGACGCGCCGGCGCCTCGCCTTCGATGGGGCGCCGCCTACACCCTCGCGCTCGCCGAGCGCGCACCACTCGATATCGTCCCGGTGCTCCTCGAGGTGCTCGGAGCCGACGACGGGGATCTGCGCTGGGCGTCGGCGACGATCGTGACCCGTATCGCTGCCTTGGTCCCGCAGGTGTTGGACCGGGTCCGCAAGCTCGCGACGTCTTCGTCGACGCTCCAGCGCAAGATGGCACTCTATTGTCTGCGCGACGCGGGAGCCCGGGACGGTGCGAGCTGCGCGATCGCGTTCGCCGCGCTGGGCGACGGTGACGCGGCCGTTCGTTTGGCTGCGATGTCCGCGGCGACGCTCCTCGCGCCCGGCGACGCTGCGATCGCCGAGCGGATCGCCACGCTCATCGGCGATGTGGATCCCGGTGTCTCGCGCGCAGCGGCAGCGACTCTCGGCCGCTTCGGGGTCGAGTCGCCGGCGATCCGGCGCGCCCTGGAGGAGGCGGCGACCTCGGCCGACGAGGCGCTTCGACGCGCGGCGGAGGCCGCGCTCAGCCGGCTCGGCGCCGGCGCCCGTCGTCCGGGGTGACGACCTCGGCGTCGACGACCGGCGTGAACGTGATCTCGCCACCCGCTCCGACGTCGACGTCGACCCGCATCCCGTCGCGAATCTCGCCGGCGATGATGCGCTGGGCGAGCGGCGTCTCGATGTCGGTCTGGATCACGCGCTTGAGTGGGCGCGCACCGTAGACCGGATCGTAGCCGCGGTTGCCGAGGAGGTCCCGGGCGCCCTGGCTGACCTCGAGAACGAGGCCCCGGTCGGCGAGCCGCTTGCCGAGGCGGGCGAGCTGAATGTCGACGATCGAGCGCAGGTGCTCGCGGTCGAGCGCGTGGAAGACCACGATGTCGTCGACGCGATTGAGGAACTCCGGGCGGAAGTGGCCGCGGAGCGCCTGGAGCACCTCGTCACGGATCACGTCGTAGGAGCCGCGCGCGGAGGTGATGGCCTGGCTGCCGAGGTTGGACGTCATGATGACGACGGTATTCTTGAAGTTGACGGTGCGACCCTGGCCGTCGGTGAGTCGCCCGTCGTCCAGGAGCTGAAGCAGGACGTTGAAGACGTCGGGGTGTGCCTTCTCGATCTCGTCGAACAGGAGCACGCAGTAGGGCCGGCGGCGCACCGCTTCGGTGAGCTGTCCGCCCTCGTCGTAGCCGACGTAGCCGGGCGGCGCGCCGATCAGGCGGGCGACGGTGTGCTTCTCCATGTACTCGGACATGTCGATCCGGATCATCGCCTGCTCGCTATCGAACAGGAACTCGGCCAGGGCGCGCGCGAGCTCGGTCTTCCCGACGCCGGTGGGGCCCAGGAAGATGAACGAGCCGATCGGACGATTCGGATCCTTGATGCCGGCGCGGGCGCGGATGACCGCGTTCGCGACCGCCGTCACCGCTTCGTCCTGGCCGATCACGCGCTGGTGGAGGTGCTCGGAGAGGCGTACGAGCTTCTCGCGCTCGCCCTCGACGAGCTTCGAGACCGGGACGCCCGTCCAGCGCGAGACGACCTCGGCGATGTCCTCCTCGTCGACCTCTTCCTTGAGAAGGTGCTTGCCGCCCTGCTGGTCGTGAAGGCGCGCCTCGTCGGCCGCGAGCTGGCGCTCGAGGCCGGCGAGGATTCCGTACTTCAGCTCCGCGACCTTGTTGAGGTCGTACTGGCGCTCGGCCTGCTCGATGGCGACCCGGGTCTCCTCGATCTTCTGCTTGATCTCGCGGAGCTTCCCGATGCCGCCCTTCTCGGCCTCCCACTGGGCACGCAGCGTTTCGGCGATCGCCTGCAGCTCGCGGAGCTCCTCTTCCAGCTTCGCGAGGCGATCCTTGGAAGCCGCGTCGGTCTCCTTTTTCAAGGCTTCGCGCTCGATCTCGAGCTGGAGGACCTTGCGGTCGACCTCGTCGAGCTCCTCCGGCTTGGAGTCGATCTCGGTGCGCAGGCGCGCCGCCGCCTCGTCGACCAGGTCGATGGCCTTGTCGGGAAGGAAGCGATCGGAGATGTAGCGGTCGGACAGAGTGGCCGCCGCGACCAGCGCGCTGTCCTTGATGCGCACGCCGTGGTGCACCTCGTAGCGTTCGCGGAGGCCGCGCAGGATGGAGATGGTGTCCTCGACCGACGGCTGCGGGACCAGCACCGGCTGGAAGCGGCGCTCGAGCGCGGCGTCCTTCTCGATGTGCTTGCGGTACTCGTTGAGGGTGGTCGCGCCGATGCAGTGCAGCTCGCCGCGCGCCAGCATGGGCTTGAGCAGGTTCGAGGCGTCCATGGCGCCCTCGGCGGCGCCCGCGCCCACGACGGTGTGCAGCTCGTCGATGAAGAGGATGATCTCGCCGGCCGAGCTCTGGACCTCCTTCAGAACGGCCTTCAAGCGCTCCTCGAACTCGCCGCGGAACTTCGCGCCGGCGACGAGGGCGCCCAGATCGAGCGTGATGAGGCGCTTGTTGCGCAAGCTCTCGGGCACGTCGCCCTTCACGATGCGCTGGGCGAGGCCCTCGACGATCGCCGTCTTGCCGACGCCGGGCTCGCCGATCAGCACCGGGTTGTTCTTGGTGCGTCGCGAGAGCACCTGCACGACGCGGCGGATCTCCTCGTCGCGGCCGATGACCGGGTCGAGCTTGCCCTGCTTGGCGAGCTGGGTGAGGTCCCGGCCGTATTTTTCGAGGGCCTCGTACGTCGCCTCGGGATCGGGTGACGTGATGCGCTGGTTGCCCCGCACCTTCTGAAGGGCGGCCATGACCTTCTCGCGCGTGAGGCCGACGTCGCGGAGCGCGGGGACGCCGTCGGCCATCGCCGCGAGGAGCACGTGCTCGACGCTCAGGTACTCGTCCTTCAGTTTGCCCATCTCGTCCTCGGCCTTGGTGAGGACCTGGGCGAGGCGCTGTGTGAGGTAGGCCTGGCTGGGGCCGGCGGCGGGACCCTTCACTTGTGGGCGGCGGTCGAGCTGCTGCTCGAGGGCGTCGCGCAACGCACGCGGCGCTACCCCGGCGAGCTCCGCGATGCTCCCTGCGAGGCCACCCTCCTGCTCGAGCAGGGCGACCAACAGGTGTTCGACGTCGATGCCTTGATGATTCCGCCGTGTGGCGATCGTGCTCGCCTGCTGCAGGCCTTCCTGCAGCTTCGTCGTCATCCGGTTGGCATCGACCATTGGGCCCCGAACCTGCGCACGTTCGCGCGCCGGGTCAACCCCGAACGGGGGATGTCAGGACTCGGCGGCGCGGTCCGACGACGGGCTGGGACCCGTGAGCAGCTTGGGCGCCACCGACCAGACGAAGTCGAGCACCTTGCCGGCGAGGAGCGCAATCTCGTCCCAGACGGTACGCGCGAGCTCCTTCACGGTCGCCCCGAGGGTGGGGGTGGTGTCCTGGAGCTTCAGGGATCGACCACAGCCTCCCATCTGGAGCGCCAAGTGGGCCGCGACGGCGTCCTGCTCGCGGACGATCAGCTTGTAGTAGGTGCCCGATGGCCGCCGCTCGGCCTCGATCGAGTGCGGGATGCCGGCCAGCTTCAGGCACCGCTCACGGCGACGAAGGGCCGCCCCGGAGCGATCGCTGACGAAGACCACGGCTTGAGGCTCTTCCACCACCGCGTTCCACATGCCGTCCTCCCGTCCGTCCGACCGTCCAATGCGTGTGTAGCGCCCGTGGGCAGGCTGCGCAAGTCGCGCTACAAGAAAGCCGACGTGCGACGCGCGTTCGGCACCGCGGCGATCGAGCTCCTACGCGGCGACATCGTAGTCGAGACGACCGATGCGATCGTCAACGCGGCGAACACGACCTTGCTGGGCGGTGGCGGCGTCGACGGCGCGATCCATCGCGCCGGCGGACCGGAGATCCTCGCCGAATGTCGTCTCCTCGGCGGCTGTGCGACGGGCGACGCGAAGATCACCGGCGGCGGCCGGCTGCACGCCCGTCACGTGATCCATGCCGTGGGGCCGGTCTATCGAGACGGCCGCCACGGCGAGCCGGTGCTCCTCGCGTCGGCCTATCGGCGATCGCTCGAGGTCGCGGTCGAGAACGCGCTCCGCTCGGTGGCGTTCCCCTCGATTTCGACCGGCGCGTATCGATTTCCCATTCGGGAGGCGGCCGACGTCGCACTGCGCACGGTGGTGGAGGTCCTGGACGTGGGGCAGCCGCCGCTCGACCTCGTCCGCTTCGTCCTCTTCAGCGCCGGCGACCTCGCCGTCTACACGGAGACGCTGCAGCACCTGTGATGGCGTCTGCGGTTGCGGGTTTTTCGGGGCCGTGGCAGACCAAAGATCGACACTTGCCAGGGACGGCCCTTTCGAAGGAGGGTAACGACATGCGTAAAACGATTGCGACCTTCGTGCTCCTGGGCGTCCTCGTGGGAACGCCGGCGGTCTCGCGGGCGGTCGATCCGGGCGAAGAGATCCTCTTCTCCTCGCTCGCCGCGTTCACGAACCTCGTCTACATCCCGTCGAAGCTCGTGGTGGCGGGCGCCGGTCTCGTGGCCGGAACCGTCGCCGGCACGCTCAACGGTGGCGACACCCGCGCCGCGTACGCGTTCTGGGTGCCGGCCGCCGGCGGAAGCTACTTCGTCACGTCCGATCAGCTCGCCGGAAAAGAGCCGGTCGAGTTCTTCGGCAGCGACTACGCCGATACGCCCAGCACATACTGCCGCGTGCAATACGGCTCCGGCATGTACGACGCGATGTACGATCGCCGCTGAGCGCGGCTCTCAGAATGCCGCGAGCGCGGCACTCCACGGCGCCGCCGAGCACACGGTGTAGGCGGCGGCCGTGGTGACCAGCGCCGAGAACGCGAGCCGGCTCCGCTGGCGCAGACGCCAGATGAGCATCAGAGACGCGCAGGCGTACGCCTTCACCAGGAAGAGCGCCGGGATCATCCCCAGGTGCACCAGGCCGGCGGCGACGAGCGGATTCCCTTCGGGCATCCCACCCCGCACCCCGAAGTAGGTCGCGACCCCGTCGAAGACCTGGAGCGAGAGGTTGAGGAGCAGGAGGAGCATCAGGGTGCGCTCCCTGCCTTCGGTCATGACCGCCTTTCGCACGATGACACATGTGTCATGCAGGAGGCCGGTCGCCGTCAACCGCGAGCGCTGTGCGGGGCGCTAAGGCGCGGCGGGCGCGTCGCCGGCGACCTTCACCTCACGCAGGAGACACGTACGCGCACCGCGATCGACGAGGCCCTCGAGACGGACGCGGGTGCCGTCGGGGACCGCGCTCAGCTGCTCGCGCAGCGCGGGTGGACCCAGGACGAGGAGGTTCGGCTGCAGCGGCGCGAGCGCGTTCAACACATCGCGCCCGCTCGGTGTCGGATCGCCACCCACGGTCCGCGCCTCGTCGACCGCGAACCAGCGGACCGTCTGGCCGAAGCCCATCGAGACGCCCTCGCCGGATCGCCGGCGCGCCGCTGCGCGGCTTTCGACGAAGGCGCCGTCGAGCTGCAGCAGCGTGGAGCGGTGCACGACGACGGCGGGTGGATGTTGGGCAAACGCGACCGCTGCGACGAGCGCGAAGACGAAGATCGTGCCCGTCCGCAGCATGCGCGGAGTGTGGCAGCCCCCCGGGCGACGTGCTACAGGCCTCGCCTCTGGCTGGGGAGAGGTGACCGAGTGGTCTAAGGTGCACGCCTGCTAAGCGTGTGTAGGGGTAACACCCTACCGAGGGTTCGAATCCCTCCCTCTCCGTTGAAAAAGTGCCCGTCCTTTGCTCGCTCCTCGTCGGGCGCCGCGACGCCCGAGCATCCGCACCCGGTAGCCTGAGAACGGTTTGAAAATGGCGCCCAGGCTTTCGTATGCGGCCGTCACCGTCGTCTTGGGCGCACCCACATTGCGCCGCGGCAGGAGGCCACCGCTGATGTCCCCGGCCGGCGGCGGTGACGACGGCAAGGGCAAGGACTCTCTGTTCGCCTCCGACGCCGGCGACGTCCAGCCGAGCGGGTTTCTGCCGTTCACCACGGCGAACATGCGTAAGAGGCGCCTCACCGATGCCAAGCACGATGAACCGGCAATCGGCGCGCGGCCGCAGGGCACGCAACGGAATGCTTCGCGACGTTTACGCGTTGAAGTGTCGGAGAGCTTGAAACCGGGCGCTCCTCGCTGGCACCCCGCCCGCTACCTGGGGAGCGCGTGGCGGCTGCCGTCTACGTCCCCCGCTCGCCGACGACGGGTGTGCGCTACGGCGTCGTCCGCACGCACCTCATCGAGTTCCTCGCGGCCCTGAACGCGGAGACGGATGGCAGTGGGGTGCCCGGCTTCGTCGCCGACGAGAAGCCCGCCCTCCGAAAGCTCGCGCAAGCCCGCCTCACCTGACCGCCAGGCGACGTACGAACGTTGACAAGCCGGCAACTCCCGTGTAAGCGCGCACGAGCGATGGTACGGCGTCTGTCGCAGCGACGACGCGCACGTCTCGTAAGCGCATGTTTCCTGATCGCGGTCCTCGCGGTGCCGCTTGCACTCGGTGCGCACCATCACGGCACCGCTCAGGCATCCGCCGGCTGCGCCAAGTGTGTCGTTGCGCACGCGACGCCGATCGTCGGGACCTCTCCGATCGTCGTAGCAGGGCCGCTGCTCGCATCGCAGCCACTGCCGAGATCGCGTCTGGTCTCACGCGGTCGAGAAGAATCGCCGCTTCATCCCGGTCGCGCACCGCCCCCGTTCGTCGACGTCTCGGTCTCCTAACCGAAGATACGTCCATGGCGTGGCGTACGCGCGTGTCACGCGCGCGTTCCTCGCGCAACGAATAGCCGGCGAGTGACGACGCGCGCCAGTCCATCGTGCAGGCGTGCGCCGTTGCTGGCCGCGCGCGGGAGTAGCGATGCGATCGAGTGGATCAGCGTGCGACCGTGGTCCGTGGAGCGGACACGGCCGCCGTCGCAGGAGCGATGTGGGGAACCGTCGAAGTCCGTGGGTATGGATGTTGGGTCTGGTGCTGTCGTCGGGCATCGGCGTCGCCGCGCCTCCCGACGACGTGCCGGGGGACCCCGGGGGGCAGACGTCGCCGTCGGAGCAGGCCGGCGACCGTCCGACGCCCTCGGACCAGGGGGAAGCCAAGACGTCGGCGGGCAGCCGCTACGACGAGGTCACGGTGACGGCGACGCCGTTGCCGCGGTCGCTCTCCGAGCTCGCGACACCGGCGGAGGTGCTCACCGGCGAGGAGCTGCGGAGCCGCCAGCAGCAGACGTTGGGACAGACGCTCGCGAACGAGCCGGGCGTGTCGTCGACGGACTACGGCCCCAACGCGAGCCGTCCGATCATCCGCGGGCAGGGTGGCGAGCACATTCGCATCCTGAACAACGGCATCGGCATGCTCGACGCCTCGGGCACCAGCGTCGACCACGCCGTGAGCCTGGACCCGCTCACGCTCAAGCGCATCGACATCGTACGCGGGCCGGCGACGCTGCTCTACGGCCCGACGGCGGTCGGCGGCGTCGTCAACACGATCGACAACCGGATCCCCGACGAGCCGCTCAAGGGAATCACGACCGTGCTCGAGCCCCGGTGGAACTCGGCAACTTCGGAATGGGGCGGGGGAGGCGTCATGGAAGGAGGTTGGAACGGCCTCAATTTCCATCTCGACGGTGTCGGCCGCGACACGAAGGACCTCGCCATTCCGGGCTTCGCCCGCTCGGCGGCGCTTCGCGCGATCGATCCCTTACCCGCCGGGGAGCGTGAGCCCAAAGATCGACTCCCGAACAGCAGCGCAGCGGCACAGTCCGGCGCGCTCGGGCTGTCGTACGCGGACGAGCACGTGTACTTCGGCGCGGCACCGTCGTGGTATCACTCCAACTACGGGACCGTCGCCGAGCCGGACGTCTCGATCGATCTGGGCCAGAAGCGTCTGGATATGGCCGGCGGCCTCATCGGGGTGATTCCCCACATCAGCTCCCTCCGGTCCAAGCTCGCGTTTTCGGACTACGAGCACACTGAGTTCGAGGGCACCGAGCCGGGAACGGTTTTCAAGAACCGCGGCTGGGACGGACGCATCGACGCGATCCACGAGCCGCTCGGCCCTTTCGAAGGCGCGTTCGGCGTGGAGAGCGTCGGATTCGACTTCTCGGCGCTCGGCGAAGAGGCGTTCTTGCCGAAGACCACGAGCCACCTCACGTCGGGCTTCGTCTTCGAGGAGGCGGTCCGCGGCCCCTGGCGGTTTCCGCTCGGCGCGCGCTTCGACGTAGTGAGCGTCGACGCCAAGGCCAACCCGAAGTTCGGTCCCGCGGACTCGCGCTCGTTCCTCACCGGCAGCGGCTCGGCGGGCGTCGTGTACGAGCCCGTCCAGAACTGGCCCCTCGGCTTCTCCGTCAAGTACACGCAGCGACCACCGAACTATCAGGAGCTGTACGCCAACGGCCCGCACCTCGCCACGGCGGCCTTCGAGCGCGGCGACCGGAACCTCGACGTCGAGCGCTCCATCGGTCTCGATCTGTCGGCACGCAAGACGGCCGGCCGCGTGACCGGCTTCGTGACGCTCTTCTACAACCGCTTCGACGGCTACATCACGCTCGAGCCGACGGCGAATACCTTCCCGTTCAACGGCGAGCAGCTGCAGATCTACGACTACCGGAACGTCCCCGCCGATTTCGCGGGTGGCGAGACGGGGACCACGATCGGCCTCTTCGATCGGGCGCCGCACCGGCTCGACCTCGAGCTCGGGGCGGACTACGTGTACACGCGAGACCGCGACACCGGGAGCGGGCTCCCGTTCATTCCGCCGTTCCGCTTCCGGTCGAGCCTCGTCTACGCGTGGCAGCGTCTGGAAGCTTCGCTGGAGCTCGTCCACGCCGCCGGGCAGCACCGGCTCGCACCCGGTGGACCACCGACGTCGCCGACCTCGATTTCGACCGACCCGTACACCCTCCTGAACCTGATCCTGACGTACAACGTCGCGACGGGGCCGGTGCGCTGGGATCTGCTCGTTCGCGGCAACAACCTGACGAATGCCGAGGCGCGCGAGGCAACGTCGTTCCTGAAGGACATCGCGCCGCTGCCGGGCGTCGGCATCTCGGGCGGTCTGCGCGTCACATTCTAGGCGGGACGACGTGTGAGCATCACGGTCAGAGACTTCAGCCTCTACCACCAGCGAAGGGCCAGCCCGCGCCGTTGGCTCGGGCCGAGCATCATGTCCGCGCTGGCGTATGTCACGCTCGGCACGGCGTTGTTCCTGCTTGCGCCGCGCGAGTTGGTTCACGTCGCGGACCGGGCCATCGATGTGACGCTCGTGAACAAGATGACCTTCGTCGAGAAGGTCGCGAAGGAAGCGCCGCCGCCCCGACCACCCGCAACGGCCGCCGTCGAAGCGCCCCCACAGCCGCCGGCGGCAATGGCGCCGATCGTGCGACCCGACCAAAATGCTCGACATCTGGAACAACCCCCGCCGGCGAAACCTCTTCGCGCACCGCGCCGCATGCCCGTGGAGCCACCGAAGGAAGCGGATCCGAGCGAGGACAAAGGCGTGGCGATGGTCGGCCCCGGCGACAAGGGCGACGCCGCTGGCCTCGAGGGCGGTGTCACGCAGGGTGGCGTGGTCGGAACACAGGTGGGAGGCGTCGTGGAGCTGCCGAACGACGCTGTCCCGCCGCGGCTGATGCCGGGCAATGTCGTGCCGCCGTACCCGCCGGAGGCGCGAGCCGCACGGAAGACCGGCGTGGTGCTTCTCAAGATCGTGGTGTTCGCGGACGGTACGGTCGGCGACGTACGCGTGGTGGATGGGGAGGAGCCGTTCGTCACCGCCGCCAAGGAGGCGGTCAAGTCCTGGCGCTACGAGCCGGCGCGGTACAAGGGCCAGCCGATCGCCGTGTACCGCGAAATCCGCATCCCGTTCGAGCTGAAGGGATAGGAGGTCGTCCGTGGAATGGCGTGAGCTGTGGGAGCATCTCGGGTGGCCGGCGCTCATCGTCGCCGGCGTTCTCATCGTGATGGGTGTCGCGTCGTCGGCCGTCTTCGTCGAGCGGCTCTGGGCGCTGCGGCGCTCCCGAGCGGCGTCTCGCGAGTTCGCCGCGATCGTCGCGCGTACACTTCGGCCGGACACGATCGCGCAGGTCCTCGCCGAGGCCTATCGGTTGTCCGCGGGCCATCTGGCCCGCCTGGTCGGATCCGGGCTCACGATGTACCGCGACGCGATGGCCGGACTCGACGGCCCTGGGATGACGCCCGTCGAGAGCATGCGGCGTGAGCTCGAACGGCGCACCGCGGAGCTCGTGGCCGACCTGAAACGCGGGCTGCCCGTGCTCGCCTCCACCGGATCGGTCGCGCCGTTCGTCGGCCTCCTCGGCACGGTGCTCGGCATCATCTCCGCCTTCCGCGGCATCGCGGAGACCGGCTCCGGCGGTCTCTCGGCGGTGTCCGCTGGCATCGCCGAAGCGCTGGTCGAGACCGCGCTCGGCCTCGCCGTCGCGATCCCCGCCGTGCTCGCGTTCAACTACGTCGCCACGCAGATCGCCCACGACCAGCTCGCGCTGACGAACGCCGCGGGAGAGCTCGTCGACAAGATCGAGCGATGGGGCGAGGCCGAAGGCGCCGCGGTCGCGGGAGGTCGGCGATGAACGGCCAGGGCGCGGACATCCCGTCCGTCCAGGCCGACATGAACGTCACGCCGCTCGTCGACGTCGTGCTCGTCCTCTTGATCATCTTCATGGTGGTGGCGCCGAGGCTCGCGCACGACGTCGTCGTGAATCTGCCCGGTGTGGTGAACACCGATCCCCGAAGCGCCGCAGGCAGCGAGCCGCTCAAGGTCACGCTGGCGCGGACCGGGCAACTCTACGTCGACGGGCAGGAATACGACCTGGATGCGGCGATCGGTGTCATGCAGATGGCGCACGCCACTGATCCGCTCCGCCGGCTCGTGCTCCGGGCGGACGAGAGCGTGACGTACGGCCAGGTGCGGGCCGTGTGCGCGAAGGCCGAGAAGATCGGCTTTCCCGGTGTCGCGTTGCTCGTCGGCGAGCGTCACCGACATGAAGGAGCGCCCGACGCGGAATCCCCCGGCCCACCGGGCGACGCTGCGGAAGCGGGGGGCTGATGGCCTTCGGCACCCCACAAAGCGGCGGAGACATCGTGCCGCAGATGAACGTGACGCCTCTCGTCGACGTCGTGCTGGTACTCTTGATCACGTTCATGGTGATGGCGCCGCTCCTCGCGAAGACGTTCTGGGTCCACGTCCCGGAGCAGCGCACGGAAGAGGTCGAAGCGCTGCAGCTCCTGACGGATCCCACGCCGCCGCTCGTCCTGCGCGTGGACCGGGATCGGAGGATCCGCGTGAACGGCACCGAGACGTCGATCGAGGAGCTGCCGACGCGGCTTCGTCGGATGTTCGCGGCGCGGGAGGCCCACGTCCTCTTCTTCGATGCCGATGACGGCGTCGGCTACGGGTTCGCGATGCAGGTGATGGATCGCGCGCGCGACGGCGGGGCGGTCACGATCGCCGCCTTGACGGAGCCTCTTGGAGGTGTGGACTGATGGCGCACCGACGTCGGCCACTCGTCACCGCGCTCGCGCTCAACACGGCGGCCGTGGCCGTGGAGATGGGAGCGGGCGTCGCGGCCGGAAGCCTGAGCCTCATGACCGACGCCGCGCACAATCTGTCGGACGAAGTGGCGCTCGCCTCTCTGGTCGTCGCCTACTCGCTGCGAGACGGATTGTCGGCTCGATGGATTCGCGCGGCGAATGCCTTGAAGTCGCTCGGCCTGGTCGTCGTTGCAGCCGCCCTCGGATGCGAAGCGTCGGAACGCCTGCGGGAGCCACACATGCGATCCTAGGGGCGGTCCCGATCGTGGCGGGGTTGGCGGCCGCCGCGGCCAACTGGAGCGTCGCGTGGGTCTTGCGTGGACCGAGCGCCGAGGATGCCACCATCCGGCTCGCCTACGTACACAACCTTGAAGATACGCTCGTGGCCCTGGGCCCAGTGGTGGCGGGCGTGGCCATCCTCACCACCGGCAGCACGCTCGCCGATCCGATCGTCGGCCTCGCAATCGCGTTCGCGGTCATCGTATCGGCTGCGCGCGCCGTGATGGGACGGAAGTTGCCTGCGGCGGCACGGGGCACGACGGCGAGGTGGAGGCCGGCCTCACGGGCGCCTACACCGACAACGGCGACGGCACGATCACCGACACACGCACGGGGCTCACGTGGGAGAAGCTCTCCGACGACGACTCGGTTCACGACCAGGACGACACGTACACGTGGGACGATGCCTTCGCCTTCAAGGTGGCCGCGCTCAACGGCATGACGTTCGCCGGCCACACGGACTGGCGAGTGCCGAACGTGAACGAGCTGCAGAGCATTGCCTCCTACGGAGCGGTGTCGCCCGCCGTGTCGGCGGCCCTCAGCACGGCCTGCGTGGCGGACTGCACGGTGCTCACGTGCTCGTGTACGCCGGCCAGCAACTTCTGGTCGTCGACGACGAATCAGGACAATCCCATTGGCGCGTGGAGCGTGGGCTTCGCGGACGGCTCCGTGTACCCGTTCAGCAAGATCTCCGAAAACAGCGTTCGCGCGGTGCGGGGCGGCTCCTAACCTCTTCTGTGCGCCCCCTGCGGACCCGGGTGACGCGCGCTGAACACCCTCATGATGCGGTGGGTGGTCCCGCTCAGCGCCAGCCGCAACAACGACGACGAGCCGCTGGGTGCGGTCAACCGCGTCGAGGGGCAGGTCGCAGCGGTCAAGGTTTGCGATGCCTGCCGCGCGCAGGCGGATCTCCAGGGGCCCTTCGGTGGCGACCTGATCCGTCCGGAGACGCGAGGAGACGCGCGCCCGAGCGGACCACCACGTGATCCTGCTCGCAGCGCACCTCGATGCGAGCGCGGGGAGCCGCCGCGCGCGGAAGGGCCAGAGGGACAGAGGCCCGCAACTGCACCCACTTCTTGCTCCGCCCAGCGTGCCGTCGCATAGTGCGGCGCCCACATGAGCAGCAGGCCAGAGGATCACTTCTCGGCCGACTACGCCGCTGCGCGCGCGCGGTTCCTGCGCGCCGCCGAGCGCCGCGCGGCGAGGATGTGGACCTTTCCGCTGGAAAGACGCGGGCCGGACGGCGAGGAGCTTGCCGTCGATGTGGCCTACGTCGGGCCATCCGATCCCCTGGGGCTGCTGGTAGTGAGCTCCGGCCTCCATGGCGTCGAAGGCTTCGCCGGGAGCGCCATCCAACACCAATTGCTGGCAGCCCAGCTCGACGGTCTCGCCCTCGCGCGCACCACCGGCCTGCTACTCGTGCACGCCCTGAATCCCTTCGGCTTCGCCGCCGTGCGCCGGGTGAACGAGAACAACGTCGACTTGAACCGTAACTTTCTCCGTCACCCCGACGAGCACGTCGCCAACGCCGATTACGATCGGCTCGAGGCTGCGCTCAACCCCGAGCGGCTGGACGACACCGCCGACCGGGAGGCGCGAGCCATTCTGCGCGGCTTCGCGAACGAGCACGGGCCGCGGCGGCTGCAGGAGGTGGTGACCGCGGGACAGTACCGGCATCCGCGCGGCGTCCAGTTCGGCGGCGCGAGCGCTGAAGCGTCCAACCACATCGCCCGGCGAATCATCCGCGAGCACGTGCGCGCGTCGCGGCTGGCCTGGGTCGACGTGCACACCGGGCTGGGCGCTTGGGCCGACTTCGTCATGCTCACGTCCGCGGGACCCGACGATCCCGTCGTGCAGCGCGGGCTCGCCTGGTACGGCGGCGCGACCCAGAGCATCGGCGCCGGCGAAGCGGTCACGCCGGCATGTCATGGCGCGGCCGATCTCGGCCTCGCCGGCGAGTTCGCCACCGACACCACGGTGACCTTCTTCGCGCAGGAGTTCGGCACCTACGACACGACGCGAGTCTTCTGGGCGATGCGAGCCGACAACTGGCTGCACCATCACGGCGACCCGGAGTCCGAGCAGGGACGGGCGATCAAGGGAGAGCTGCTCGAGGTGTTTCGGCCGCTCGACCCCGCGTGGCGACGCGGCGTGCTCGACGGCGGCGCGCGCGTCATTCGGCAAGCCTGCGCTGGCCTCGCCGCCGGCTGAGCTCCCTGAAGGGATGGCGGTTTCTCTCCTAGGGTCTACGTCCGAGACAGGTCGCCTTCGCAGCGAACCTCGTTCGCCACGCGGAGGTGTCGGCGCGATAGGCGACCCTCGCGGCGCGTGATATCGACGCCCCGTGAACCGGATCGGGAGGCGACGGGTGCGTCTGGCGCTGCCGCTCCTCGTGAGCCTCGTGATCGCGTGCGGCCGCGACCCGCGTCCCGACGTCCTTCTGATCGTCCTCGACACTGTCCGGGCGGACCATCTTTCGGTCTACGGCTACGGCCGCGAGACGACGCCAGGGCTCGCTGACCTCGCGCGCGACGCCGTCATCTACCGGAACGCGATCTCGCCCGGCACCTGGACCGCCCCGAGCCACGCCTCGCTCTTCACGGGCCTCGCGCCGGCCGAGCACGGCGTGCATCACGGAAAGACGCCTGCAGGGCAGGGAATCTTTGCGCTCGACCCCAGCGTCCCGACGCTGACGGCGCGCTTGCGCGAGGCGGGCTATCGGACGGCGGCCTTCGTCGGCAACGAGGGCTTTCTCGACCCGTCCTTCGGCTTCGCCCGCGATTTCGAGGAATACCGTCTGCGCAGCATGCACAAGGTCACGACGCTCGCCACGACGGTGAGGGCGTGGCTCCGACGCCGCCGGGGGCGATCGGTCTTCGTCTTCTTGAACGTGTTCGATGCGCACGAGCCCTACGAGCCACCCGCGCCCTACGACCGCATGTTTCCCGGCCGCCTCGAGAAGCCGCCGGAGCGCCACCCTGGCGATCGCGCCGCAGTGCAGGGTGTGCTTCCGGACACGTCCGCGACGGCGCACTACATCTCGCAGTACGACGGCGACGTGCGCCACATGGATGATGAGCTGCGCCGGATCGTTCAGGCGCTGCGCGAGACGGGACGGTACGACAACGCGCTCGTAGTCGTCACTGCCGACCACGGCGAGCTCTTCGGCGAGGCCGGTCGCTGGGGACACGGTGGCGATCCCATGCGGTCGCTCGTGCACGTGCCGCTCATCGTGAAGTACCCGCAGGGCGTGCGGCGCGGCGCCGAGGAGCGGCCCGTGAGCCTCATGGACATTCCCGCGACGATCCTCGCCGTCCTCGGGCTGCCACCCCTCGGGGCGAACCAGGTCCCTCTGTGGGAGCACACCGGCCCCGCAATCGCCGAGCAGGTGGCGATCGACGGCATGATGACACGCGCGGTCTACGACGTGGACGGCAGCGAGCGCATCGAACGTGCACCCGCGCCGCCGCCGATGCACCAGGGGCCGCTCGTCGTTCCGGAGGCGGAGCGCCGCCTGGCCGATCGGCTGCGCGCGCTCGGATACGCGCGATAGCCACGTGGGATCTCACGGGCTCGACGAGTCGGACTCGACCACCTCGACCGTACGGTCGACTGGAACCGTGCGCGTCTCGACGATTCCGCTCGGCCAGCGGATCGTCAGCGTGGCCGCCGAGGCGGCGCCGAGTCCGAAGTGGACGGGAACGAGGTCCTGCGAGTAGTGGCCACCACCGGTGTCGTAGCGCACTTGACGCTGGGTGGCGGTCTCGACGGTGACCCATGCGCCGAGCCCCACGCGGTTGCTACGGCGGCCGACGAGAACGACCTCCAGCCAGTGCCCGGTCGACGAGACGTTCCGGAACACGCGGTGGCGGGCGCGCGAGAGCGCCGTGCCCCATCCGCCGCTCAGTACGAGATCGAGCCGCCCGTCGCCGTCGAGGTCGACCAGGTGGGCGCCGGCGTTGCGGTCTTCCGACGGCGCGAAGGGCGCGGCGGTCACGAACCGGCCGCGCCCGTCGTTCAAGTAGAGTGCGTCGGGTTCGTCGGCGCCCTCGACGCCGCTATGGACGACGTACACATCGAGGTCGCCGTCGTCGTCCACATCGCCGAGGACGACTGCCTGCCCGTTGCCGCGTTCGGCGAGCGTGGCCGACGCCACGAACGTCCCGTCACCCCGGTTCACGAAGAGCCGGGTCGATCGACGTGACTGCCACGCGCGCACACCCTCAAAATGCGCCTGACCGACCTTGGGTCCAATGCGGCCGTTCAAGGCGTTCACGCCGTGCCACCGCAGCGCCCAATGTCCGGGACCGTTCTCTTCGAGCTGGAGACCCGGATCGTCCGACGACACCGGTCGGTCCCGTTCGACGAGACGGAGCAGGGGATGCGTCGTCCCTTCGAAGAAGAGCGCGACCGCCTTGCTGGAAAGCAGCCGGGTGAAGGCTAGCACGCCATCGCGCTCGCTGAGGCCGATCGGATAGTCCTCGCCGCCAGTGGTCACCAGGTCGAGATCGCCATCGCCGTCGACGTCGCCGAATGCTGCGCCGAGCACCGGTGGCCACCGTGGGATGCCAGCCGCTTGCGTCACGTCGACAAACGTTCCGTCGCCCCGGTTGTGGAACAGCCGGGCACCGGCATTTGGTCGGCAGAAAAGGACGTCGGGCCATCCGTCGGCGTCGTAGTCGGTCCACACCACGTGGACGGCGGCGGGGTTCGCGAGCCCGGCATCGCGAGCCCGCTCCTCGAACGTGCCGTCACCGCGGTTGTGGAACAGCACGTTCGGCGTCGCGAAGTTCGCCACGAAGACGTCGAGCCGTCCGTCGCGATCGTAGTCGATCCACGTCACGCCACGCGCGCGCCCGCGCGGGTCGGCGGTGCCGGAGCTCTCTGCTGTCTCGACGAAGCGACCACCGGTGTTGTGGTAGAAGCGGTTCGCCTTGATGTCGAGCCCGTGATTGGCACCGATCGCGACGTAAAGGTCGGGCCGGCCGTCACCGTCGCCGTCGCCCCATCCGACGCCATGCTGGTCTCCCGTCGGGTCCATGCCGGCGCCAGCGGTCGCGTCCTCGAAGTGGAGACCACCGACGTTGCTGTAGAGCACCGCCCCCGACGCGTGGTTCGGAGCATAGAGGTCGATGCGGCCGTCGCCATCCCAGTCGGCGAGGGCGACATCGTAGCTCGGGACGGCGCCGCCGAGCCCTGCCGGTTCCGTTACCTCCTCGAACGGCGCCGAGGGTGCACCGCAGCCGAGCATCGGTATCAGCGCCGCGCACGCGGCGAGCTCCCACCCGAACCTCACGCAACCTAGTCACCCCAGCGGAACGAGGTGGTCAAGGACTGCGTGCTCCGACCGCCGCCTCACTTCGACGTGCTGGTCGTCGGCGCCGGGATCTCGGGCATCGGCGCGGGGCCTCTTCGAGACCATGCGGCAAGGCCGTGCGTCGGTGGTCACCGATCAGATCGAGACGTTCACCGAAACCGGTCTCAGGTTACGGCCGGGCGCCGAGCTCCAGGCCGATGTCATCGTGACCGCCACTGGACTGAACCTCCGGCTGCCGCGGCGCGGGGGGCGGGGGCATGTCTGAGAGTGGGACGTTACGTGACCGTTCCCAGGCTTTTCCCGACTACGGCCTCGGCGTACAGCGAGATCCGGAGCGGCCGGTTCGGCTCCATCAAGTCCCTGTCGCAGTGGACGGCGAGTCTGCAGATCGACGGAACGACCGTGACGAGTCCCGTGAACATCCACGTCGAGTCGTTCGACGGCAGCCACGTGGTCGGCTCGTTCTCCGGCGTCTTCGACACGCCGCTCCCCGGCGCGACCTCGCCGACGGCGGCGACCGACGGCGTCGTACAGTTCGACATCCCGGTCACCGACCGAGTGACGGGCGGCTTCGCTCGGCCGCGCGGTTGAATCAGCTTCCGGGGGGGTTCAAAGCGAGGCCATGATCGAGATCGCCGGCGTCTACGAGGTGGCCATCAAGGTGCACGACCTCGAGCGCTCGGAAGCGTTCTATCGCGACGTCCTCGGTCTCGAGGTCGGCCTCCGGCAGGCGGAGCGGCGCTGGATCTTCCTGCGCGCGGGCGGCCGCGCCGGTATGATCGTCCTGCAGGAGGATCGCGGCGAGTGGCCGCTGCAGCACTTCGCCTTCACGGTCACCGAGGACGGGCTCGCGCGCGCGGTCGACGAGCTCGGGCGGAAGGGCGTCGCCCTCGACGGTCCCATGACGCACGAGTGGATCCCCGCGCGCTCGGTCTACTTCGCCGATCCCGACGGACACGATCTCGAGCTGTGCGCGCCGCTGTCATCGGCGGCGAGCGCGTGAACCCCGTCGTTCTGCTTCATCCCGCCTGAGAGCATTTCACCGCCAACGCGGTCGACCCTCGACGAGGTCGTCGAGACCCCGCCTCTTCCCTGACATGCTGCCGTTCCGGTTCCAGGTGCAATCGGTCGCGCACCATTCGCTGGGTGCGATCGAGGGCGTAAAGAAGGGTCTCTTCCAGCCGCCGCCGCAGGCACCGGCGTACGACTATCGTTCTCTGCAGAAGCTCGTCGCCGACGCGCGGGAGGCGTTGCAGAAGGTGGCGCCCGCTGACGTCAACGCGTTCGAAGGCAAGGACGTCGTCTTCCAGATCCGCGACTTCAAGATGCCATTCACCGCCGAAGGGTTCCTCTTGTCGTTCTCGCTACCAAACTTCTACTTCCACACCACGACCGCGTACGACATCCTGCGCGTGAAGGGCGCGAAGCGAGGCGTTGGACCAGGCCTTCGATTCGTTCCCGAAGTGCCGCGCGCGACGGAAAGTACTGCTCGCGCATCGGCGGGAAACCGTGCCAGACCTCGCTGGCCCGGACCTCGTCCCGTACGTCGGGTGGCAGCTCCGTGTCGTCGGTACCCTGGACGACGACCACGAGCTCGGCATCATGAGCATCCTCCGCTGAGACCACCCGGGGCCGGTAGCCATCCAGGCGGAAACCATCGAGCGCCAGGGCGAAGATCATCCTGAACGGGACGGCCGAGTAGCTGGGGATGGCTGCCCGTGCGATGGCCCGCTCGCGAAGTCCGCGTGCTGCCGCGAGCCGGTTGAAATAGGCGGCGGACCACACGCTCATGGAGACGCCGTTCCTGCACAGGAACACGATCGGCGCCCGATCGCGACTCTCGCCGATCGGCTCGGCTCGTATCCCAAGGGCAACGGCTCCGACGAGCAGCAAGGCGGCGCCGACCACGAGAACGGACCTGAGCTTCATTGTCCCTCCGATGCGGCGAATCATGCCCGCAGCGCGAGGACGTCCAAAGGAGCGCTTTCGTTACATCGGCTGCGGAACGTGGAGCGAAGACAGGCGTGGGAAGGAACGCCACGGGACTTGTAATGAAAGCGCGCCCCCCGACGTTGATCGGGCATGACTGGACGCGAATACCTCTCCGCAGTAGCCACCATCCTCTCCATCATGGGCGTCGCCGCTCTGCTCGAAGCTGCAGCTCCGCTGTTCGCGGCGCGCGGGGTGGCAGTCGGCCGCCGTCGCGCCAACCTCGCCATGACCGCCCAGACGCTGATCTTCAACTACCTCCTGACCTCGGGGGCCGCCCTGGCAGCCCTGGTCGTGCCCCTGGCTTCGCCTGGGATCATGGCGCGCGCCGGGATGCCCACGGCCGCGCAGTTCGTCGTCGGCATCCTGATCCTCGACTTCGCCTTCGGATACTTTGCGCACCGGGTGCTGCACGCCTCGACCCTGTGGCCATTTCACCGCGTGCATCACAGCGACCCGTTCGTCGATGTGACGACGACGTATCGCAACCACCCGGTCGAGCACGTCTGGCGCTTCTTGTGCATCCTCGTTCCGACCTGGGCCTTCGGAATCCCCGCCTCCGCGGTGGTCCTCTACCGGCTGCTGTCGTCGATCAACGGCGTGCTCGAGCACGCCAATCTCCGCGTGGGTGTTGCCCTCGACAGCGCCGTCTCGCGCGTCTGGGTGACGCCGAACATGCACAAGGTTCATCACTCGCGCAGCGCGGCGGAGACCAACTCCAACTACGGCAACCTGCTGTCGCTCTACGATCGCGTGCTCGGCACGTTCACGCCGACCGAACGGGCGCTCACGGTCGCGTATGGGTTGGACGACGCGGATCCGGAAGCGGCGCGGTCGTTCGTGGGGATGAACACGATGCCGTGGCGGTCGAGGAATCGAGACCTCACCCGTCCGCCGGCGCGGTTTCACGCGGGTCGGCGATCGGCTCGGCAAACCTGACCGCCGTCAGCTTTTGCGGATTCAGGATGGTGTGTAGCTCGCGGATGCGGCCCTCGGCGTCCACTTCGCAGCGCAGCACCAAGCGCGGCGCCATCTGGGCTCTCAGCGGTTTGGTCACCACGACCAGGGCGGCTGCGCCGTTGATCCAGCGGAACTCGGTGTGCGATATCGGCGCACGTCGCCGTGCGGTCTGCAGGTGGAAGCGAACGACGGCCTTCCTCCCGGCGAGGGGTTCCTGGAGGGCCGTGTAGCGGCCCCCGCTGTCGGTGATGGAGCGCACGTCCTCGGCGAGCAGGGCCTCCATGCCCGCGGCATCCTGCTGGACCATGCAGCGGAGCAGCCGCTCGAGGGCTGCCTGCTGGCGCTCGCGCACATCCGGCGACGCGACGAGCGCCGAGCCCACGACTTCGAGCGCACGCCGCGCGCGATGGCGGAGCACCCGTACGTTTCCTTCCGACGTATCGAGGATGCGCGCGACCTCCGCCGCCGGGTAGTCGAGCACATCGGTCAGCAGCAAGGCCGCACGGGCGCGCGGGGTCAGGGCCTCGAGCGCCACGAGGAAGGCGTAGGAGACCTGCTCGATCCGCTCAAGACGCTCGGCGGCCCCCTCCAGGGCGTCCGACACAGGCGAAACGGCGTCGCAACCGGCTTCGTCCTGGTAGCTGCCGCGACGCAGCTGGGCCGTCTCGACCGGGGATGGCAGCCAGGGGCCGATGTAGCGCCGGCGCCGGCGGCGTCGTAGCCGATCGAGGCTGAGATTGGTCGCGACGCGCACCAGCCACCGTTCGAGGTCGGGTCCGAGCAGGCCACGCCCCGACTCCAGCGCCCTCACGAACGTTTCCTGCACCAACTCGTCGGCGTCGGCCGCCACGCCGGTCATGCGATAGCAGAGGCCCCATATCCGGCGCTCGCCGGAACGGAACGCGGCCTCGATGGCGGAGTCGTCGCTCATGCCGGCAGCCTAACGCACGGGGGCGGGGAACCGTTACAGTCTCCCGCAGGACATCGGGGCTCGGGCATCTCCCGGAGATCGCCGACGGGGACCCGCCGCACACGCCCTGCGGCTTCCCCTTTCAGGCATGGTCCGTCGGTGTCGGCGAGCCGCTCCGCCTGACACGTCTCCTCGGCTGACGGCATCCGAGCCGCGAGGAGGATGTCCATGCGCACGAGACGACGACGGCAGTGGATAGGTGCGACGGCGCTGGCCTCGCTGGTGCTTGCGCTCGCCGGTACCAGCCGCGCGGCCGACACCCACACCCACACGAGCAAACCCTTCGCGGGAGTCAAGGCGAACACGGGGACAGTCACGCACTCGAAGGAGGGCGGGCGCAGCGTGCTCACGCTCTCGGACGACTTCAAGGTGCCCGACACCCCGGATCCGCACTGGCAGGTGGTGGACTCCAAGGGGAGGACGTATCTGCTCCAGCGCCTCCCGGTGAAGGGCGACAAGGTGAACCGCACGGTGGTCGTGCCTCCCTACGTGCCCGACGTGGCCAAAGTGCAGATCTGGTGCGCCTTCGCCGAGACGCTGCTCGGCGAGGCCGCGTTCGACAAGCCGGTCAAGTAGGAGGGCGATGATGATGTCCGTTGGACGAGTGATCCTCACCGCCGTCGTGCTCTTGGGCGTCACCGCCGCGCTTAGCGCGGCGCAGGTGGGCGAGAAGAAGGTCCTCACCCTCGAGGGCGCGAAGACGATCGCGGCCGCGGCCGCCGCCGACGCCAAGGCGCACGGCGAGGGCAGCGCCATTGCGGTCGTGGATGACGGCGGCAACCTGATGTACCTCGAGCGCCTCGACAACACCTTCGCCGCCGGCGCGCGCATCTCGATCGGCAAGGCGCGGACGGCGGCGCTCTTCAAAAAGCCGACGGCCGCCTTCGAAGAGATCATCAGGAACGGCCGTACGCCGATGATCGCGCTCGAAGACTTCACGCCTCTGCAGGGCGGCGTCCCCATCGAGTTCGATGGCAAGGTGGTGGGGGCGATCGGCGTCAGCGGGGCGGCGAACCAGCAGCGGGACGAAGAGGTCGCCAAGGCGGGC
>Ga0187894_10000421_pt1 | contig 57057 bp, 49 predicted proteins | sample GBC1701081metaG_FD_136650 | JGI IMG/M metagenome (GOLD analysis project Ga0187894, IMG submission 136650) | White microbial mat communities from a lava cave in the Kipuka Kanohina Cave System on the Island of Hawaii, USA - GBC170108-1 metaG ...
GACACCGTCGTGCAGATCGCACAGGACTTCAATGATTCGACCGTCAACCAGCAGCTCGGCACCTTGAAGCTCGAATTCGAAAAAGGCGGCACCGCGCACCTGGACCCGTTCGCCAGGCTGGTCGCCGCGCACGTCTCGGCCTACCGGCAATCGTCCGGGGTGCAGCCGGACGCGTGGTTCAAGGACATCCTCGCGCTGCCCTGAAGGAGGCTTGCCATGTATGCCGTCTTCCGCCCCCGCGCCGTGCGATCGGCCATCGCCGCCGTGCTGTGCGCTGCCATGCTGGGCGGCTGCGAGTCAGCCGGCGGAACCTACGCCAACGATCCTAACCTGACCCCGGAGCAGCGGCGCCTGCGGGCGCAGGACCAGGACTTCAACCGCACCGTCGGTGAAGGCGCCGTCACCGGGGCGCTGGTCGGCGGCCTGATCGGCCTGCTGGCGGGCGGCAAGCGCAACCGGGGCGCCGGAGCGCTGATCGGCGCCGGCGTCGGTGCGCTGGCGGGAACCGCGGCCGGCTACTACGTGGCCAGGAAGAAGCAGCAGTACGCCAACGAGAACCAGCGGCTGGACTCGATGACATCGGACGTGCGCAATGACAACGCGCGGCTCGAGGCCTACATCGCCAACACGCGCACCGTCGTCGCGCAGAACAAGGCGGAGCTCGCGCGGTTGCGGTCGGAGTACAACGCCCGGCAGGCGACCAAGGCCGATCTCGACCGCCGCGTCTCGACAGCCGAGCAGGACGCCGGCCACATCCGGCAGACCATCGGCCGGCTGCGCGAGCGGCAGCACGACTACCTGCAGGCGCGCAACGCGACCAGGGCGGAAGATCCGAGCGCCAGCACGGCGGCGATGGATGCCGAGATCGCCCGGCTGAGCCAGCAGATCGCGGCGCTGGAGGCGCAGCTCAACGAGCTGAACAGCGCCATCGCCATCACGAGGACCGGGTGAGCCCGACACGGAGGCTGCGCATGCGCATACCCATTCTCGCGGTGGCCGCCATCCTGGGCATCGCGGCGTGCACCAACGACGACCCCGGCCGTGGCGGCTTCTTCGGCGGCGTCAGCGGGCTGGGCAGCGGTACCTACGACCGCCAGACCCAGCAGCGGCGCGACGAGCTTTCGGCCGAGCAGCAGCGCAACCAGCAGCTCCAGGCCGATGCGGCGCGAGCCGGGGCCCAGCGCCAGCACGGCGCCTCGGAGCGCGCCTCGTTGCAGCGGCAGAACGCGGCCTTGAACAACGACATCGCGCGTCTGCGCGGCAAGCTTTCGGCGGCCGAAGCGTCGCGGGGCCAGAACAATGCCGAGCTGCGCCGCCTGCACGGCGATCTGGACGCGCTGCAGGCGTCGGGCAATCAGGTCAACAACGACCCGACCCTGGCGGACGCCGAGAAGCGCCGGCGGCTGGAGCAGCTCAACCAGCGCAAGCAGCTGCTGGAGCGCGCGATCGACCAGGCCGCGGGGGCGAGGTCGTAGTCCGCTGGGAGCACCCAGGTCTGCTGGATCACACTGCTCCTCACCCTGAGGAGGCCGCGCAGCGGCCGTCTCGAAGGGTGGGGACCAGTTGCGGTAGTTCGTTCGAACGGTTTTCGGACCGTCGGTGCGATTCCCCACCCTTCGAGACGCGCGCTTGGGCGCGCTCCTCAGGGTGAGGAGGAAGTTGAATGTCCAAAGTCAGCGCGCATGGGTAAACGCGCTCCAGCTTCAACTCATTTCGTGCAGGCTGCTTCGGTCCAGTCGAACGGGACGCTGTTGGTGCGCAGGAACTTCGAGATGCCGGTGGCGCCGATGGCGAACAGGCCGCCGGCGCCGGCCTGGGCCTGCGAGACGAACGTGTTGATGCCGACGACGCGGCCGCACATGTCGATCAGCGGGCCGCCGGAGTTGCCGCCGGAGATGCTGGCCGTGTGCGGCATCGACGGCATGCCGGTGTCACGGTTCTGGACGGCGCTGATGTTGCCCTTCGTGATGATCAATTCAGGCGCCTTGCTCGGGTCGCCCTTCAGGAGGTTCACCCAATTGGCATCGTTCTTGAGGACAGCAGCGGGGTAGCCGGCGGCCACGACCTCCTTGAGCGCGGACGGCTCGGTGCCGAGCCCCAACGGCTTGATGTGCGCCGGAATCGTATCGGTGATGCGTACGATGGCGAAGTCGGCGCTGCCCGGCGTGGGTGTGCCGCCGCCGACGGCGGCTATGACAGTGCCCTCGATGACCGTACCCAGCTTGCGGCTGGTCAGGAACACCCGGCCATCCGTCGCGCCGTCGATCACATGGCTGTTGGTCACGATCATGTCGCGCGTCACGAAGAAGCCGGTGCCGGAGCTCAAGCCGCTCTGACCGCCTTTCTGCGTCGGCGCCAGGATGAGGACCGTGGCGTTCTCCAGCACTGGCACGAGGTCGGCGGCGGACTCGGCCGATGACGCGGAGCCGTCCCGCCTGCCCGGGTCGGGCTTGGAGGTATCCTGCTTGTTCGGGTCGGGCTTCGGGGCGGACTTGAGATCCGGCGACATCGGCGTCTTCGGCTCGACCGCGGTGCCCTTCGTACCGGGCGTGCCCGGTGTCGTGCCGCCGGGTGGGACCGGCGATTGCGGCCCGCTGGGCGTGCCGCCGGGGCCGGGCGGCTCGATGCCGAGCCCGCGCGGGTCGGTGATGGTGCAGACGTTGCCTTCCAGCGCCCGGCGCAGCCTGGCGATCTGGTCTTCGAGCGCCTTGTTGCCCTGCCGCTGCTTCTCCAGCTGCTCCTCCAGGGCCTTGACGGCGGCCGGATCGGGCTTCGGAGCCACGGGCGGCGGTGGCGCGGGCGGTGCCTTCACCTCGACATTGATCTGGACCCGGTAGAAGAAATACCAGCCCAGCCCCAGGCCAATCAGCAGCAGCAGGATGCCGCCAGTGACGAAGCCGACCGCCTTCAGGGCGGTATTGCCTTTCCGGTTGTCATTGCCGCCCTGGTTGCCGCTGTTCACATTGACCGGATCGGCCATGGCACGTCCCGTTGAAGACCATCGGGCACTACAATAGTGCGTCCCCTCGGCTGAATTATGGCCGAGTTGCGTCCCGGATGCGAGCCCGCCAGCAGCGCGCCACTCCAGTGGCGCTGACTTTGACGCACGGTGGCCTAACTGGACCGCGCGGCTCCTGCCGCGCTCTTCGCTTTTTCCGCGGCAAAGCATGAGCGCGCCGGGAGGCGCGCGGTCCAGTTGGACCACTGTGCGTCCAAAGTCAGCGCCTATGAGTGGCGCGCTCCCGTCGATCAGCCGGTCGTCGTCCGCACGGACGCGTCGGCGCGCTGCTCGATGCCGGGCAGCAGGTCGAGGCCGAAGCCCGGCGCCTCGGAGAGCCCGATCATGCCGTCCTTGACGACAGGCAACGCGGTCACCAGCTCGCGGTACCAGCCGCTGTAGAAGGCGCGCACCGACTCCTGGATCAGGGTGTTGGGGGCCGCCAGCGCCAGGTGCGTCGAAGCCGTCCACACAACGGGGCCGGTGCAATCGTGCGGCGCGATCGGCAGCTTCCAGGCCTCGGCCATGGCGGCGATCTTGCGTGCCTCGGTCAGCCCGCCGCACCAGCTGAGGTCGAGCATGATGATGCCGACAGCGCCCGACTCCATCAGCTCGCGGAAAGCGAAGGCGCCGTTGAGAGTCTCCGACGCGCAAACGGGCGCCGGGCTTGCCGCCGCATAGCGCTTCAGGTCGGCGAGCGCGTCCATGCGCACCGGATCCTCGTGCCAGTAGGTGCGGTACGGCGTCAGCGCTTTGGCGATGGTCTCGGCCGCCGGGAAGCGCCACAGCGAGTGGAACTCGACCATGATGTCGATGCGGTCGCCGACGGCACGGCGGATCTTCTCGAACGGCTCCAGCGCCGTGCGCAGCTCGGCCGCCGAGATGTGCCAGCCGTCATTGGCCTCGGCCGGCGGGTCGAACGGCCAGATCTTCATCGCCGTGATGCCCTGCTCGAGCAGGGAGTGCGCCAGCTCGCCGGCCCGGTGCAGGAAGGCGTCGAGATCCTCGTAAGGCCCCTCGGCGCCGCCCAGGCCGCGATCGAGGCCCCAGTTGTCGACCTGTTGCAGCTTGGTGTCGCGGATGTAGCGGTAGCCGGCGCAGGTGTTGTAGACGCGCACGCGCTCGCGGAACGGCCCGCCCAGCAGGCGATAGACCGGTTGGCCCCATGCCTTGCCCTTGAGGTCCCACAGCGCCAGGTCGATCGCCGAGTTGCCGCGCGTCTCCGCGCCGGCGCCGCGCCAGCCGAGATAACCCGTGAGATGCCGCGCCAGCCATTCGTTGCGCAACGGGTCCTGCCCGACCAGGCGCGGACCGGCATACTCGTGGATGTAGGCCTCGACCGCGGCGGCGCCCATGAAGGTCTCGCCCAGCCCGTGCACGCCCTCGTCGGTGCGCACCCGCACCCAGAGCAGGTTGGGGAACTCGCCCAGGCGGATGGTGTCGACGGCGGTGATCTTCATGGGTTCCTCCGGACACCATTTCCGACCTCTCCCGCATGCGGGAGAGGTCGGCGCGACGCGCCGGGTGCGGGCTTCACGCACGGCACCTCGTGTGAAACCCTCACCTTCCCATCGTGCTGCGCACGATGGGTCCCTTCCTCTCCCGCCTGGCGGGAGAGGAGACGATTCACTTCAAGGCCCGCGGCAACCACATTGCCAGGTCGGGGATGAAGAGCACCAGGGCGAGGCAGATGCACTGGATGACCATGAAGTCGGCCATGCCGCGGTAGATCGTCGACAGCGACCATTGCGGCACGACGTTCTTCAGGTAGTACGCCGACATCGCCACCGGCGGACTGAGGAAGGCGGTCTGCAGGTTGACCGCGACCAGGGCGCCGAACCAGATCATGGTATCGGCCTTGTTGCCGATGCCGAGGTCGAGCTTGGCGATCACCGGCAGGAAGATCGGCAGGAAGACCAGGATGATCGCCGGCCATTCGAACGGCCATCCCAGGATGAAGATCATGACCATGACGATGATCAGCACAACCATCGGCGGGAACGGCAGGCCGAGCAGCGTGTTGGTGATCAACGTGGCGGTGCCGAACTTGGTGAACACCGCGCCGAACACGTTGGACGCCGCTGCCAGAAACAGCACCATGCTCGACGTCGCCATGGTCGAGACGGCGGCATTCTTGATCGCCGCCCAGGTCAGCTTGCGGTACGCCACCGCCAGTAGCGTGGCACCAAAGGCACCGGCGGCAGCGGCTTCGGTCGGCGTCGCCAGTCCTCCCAGGATCGTCCCGAGCGTGAAGCCGATCAGGCACACCAGCGGCACCATGCCGAAGACCACCTCCCGCAGCTTTATGCCCCAGTCGCCGACACGCTCGTCGACCGGCACCGCCGGCCCGAGCTTCGGGTTTATGAAACTGCGGATCATGGTGTAGACGATGTACATCGCAGCCAGCGCGAAGCCCGGGCCGAATGCCGCGGCGTAGAGTTGGTTGACGGGCACCCCCATGACCGGCCCCATGACGACCAGCATCACGCTTGGCGGAACGAGAATGCCGAGCGTGCCGCCGGCGGCGATCGCGCCGGACGACATGCGTGCGTCATAGCCGGCCTTGATCATGATCGGGCCGGCCATGATGCCCAGCACGGTCACGGCGGCGCCGACGATACCGGTCGCCATGGCAAACACGGTCGCCGTCAGGATAACCGCGAGATAGAGCGCCCCGGGAATCTCTTCGAGCAGGCCACGGAACGCCCTGAACAATCGTTCCATCAGGCCGGCCTGCTCGGTCATGAAGCCCATGAAGATGAACAGGGGTACCGCCGGCAGCACCTCCTCCTTCATCAGGCCCCAGATCTGCAGCGAGGCGAGGTCGAAGGTCACCGTCGTGCCCATACCGACGACGCCGAACGCCAGGGCCAGGAACAGCAGGGTGAACGAGATGGGGAAGCCGATGAAGATGACGCTGACCATCGCGGCCAGCATCACCAGCCCCATGATTTCGGGGCCGCTCATATTTCGATCTTCTCGTGATGGACGAGCTCACGTCCGGTGCGCCAGGCGTAGACGCTCTTCAGCACCTCCGACACACCCTGGATCAGCAACAGGGCGCAGGTGATGGGCATGCACCAGCGCAGCGGCCAGATGATCGGCTGCCAGGCCGAGACGTTCGATTTCTCGTTGATGCTGTACGAGTACTCCGCGCCCTCGAGTGTGATCCAGAACAGCACCGCGATCGCCGGGAAGAAGAAGGCCACGTAGGCGATCGTGTCGATCTGGCCCTTGGTGCGGTCGCTGAAATTCTCCCACAACATGTCGGTGCGGACATGCGCGCCACGGAACAAGGCATAGGCGGCGCCGAGCATGAACATGGCGCCATACGCCATGGTGGTGATCTCTTGTGCCCAGTCGGTGGGGTCGTTGAACAGGTAACGCGACACGACCTCGTAGACATTGGCGACGATCAGAGGGACGCAGAGAAACGCGACAAGGTAACCCGTCCATTCGGTGAACTTGTCGATCCCCCGTATCACCGCCAGGTAAGCCGGCGACGGCTGGGTCATCTGCGGATACTCCCCCGCTACCAACTACGAACGTCCGGACGGAACGGCACCCTGTGGCCGCAACGAAACGGGCCGCGCTGGTCACGCGGCCCGTTTCGCGGCACTTGTCTTATTTTGCCGGCCAGTAGTGATCGGCGGAGATGTTGTAGGCCGGGAAATACAGCCGCTTCACCGGCACCACGATCGCCGCCCACGCCTTCTGGCTGTCCATCACCTTCTTGAAGAACGAATTGCGCTCCGCCTCCTTCGCAGCGATGCGGTCCCACGCCTTGAGGAATTCACTGTGGATCTCGCTGGGCGTCTGCAGGATGTTGACCTTGTGCTTTTCCCGCAGCTCCTTGACGGCGTCGGCATTCTGCTTCTGCCAGCCGACCCACCACACAATCAGCGTCTCGGTGGCGGCCGCCTTGACGATCTCCTGATGCGCCTTGGTCAGCCCGCGCCACACGTCGCCATTGACCAGCACGTTGCCGATCGACACCGATTCATGCAGCGACGGGGCATAGTGGTACTTCCAGATGGTGTGGAAGCCGAAGCGCAGATCCTCGATGCCGCCGACCCACTCGGCGCAGTCGATGGTGCCACGTTCCGCCGCCGGCATGATTTCGCCCCCTGGCATGTTGACGGTTTTCATGCCCATCTCGTTGAATACCTGGCCAGCGACCCCGGTCTGGCGGCATTTCATGCCCTTGAAGTCGGCCAGGCTCTCGATCCGCTTCTTGAACCAGCCGAGGGCCTGCGGGCTCGCGCTCAGGATCGGGAGCGAAACCACGTCAAGCTTGAGCACGTCCTTGTAGAACTCGGCGACGAGTTCCTGGCCGCCGCCCCACCACATCCAGCCCAGAAAGTCCTGGTGATCCATGCCCCACGGTCCGCCCGGACCGCCGGTGAGCAGGATCGCGGCGCTGTTCTTGCCCTGCCAGTAGCCCGCCCAGGTGTGGGACCCATCAATCACTTTCTTGTGGGTCGCGTCGAGCACCTCGAAGGGCGGCACGATCTGCCCGCCCGGCATGGTCTCGATCTTGAGCTGGCCGCCGCTCAATTCCTCGACCCGCTTGGCGAACATCGTAAAGTTGTCATAGATGGTCTGTGACGCTGGCCAGCTCGCCTGCATCTTCAAGACTTTCTGCGCCGAGGCCGGTGCGGCGGAGAGGCCGAATCCCGCGAACGCGGCCAGTCCGGCCGCGAACACGGTTCCTAGAAACCGTGATCTCATGATGTAGTCCTCCCAAGCGCAGCATTGAGCCCGGTGTCAGGGCCTTCGTATTCTCGCGCTGCGCGTGGAGCCTAGGCCGGCGGTCAGATATGTGTCAACGTTGCGACGCGTTACTGACAGCAGTCTCCGTGCACCGGCACGCCGTGCGACACGGGATGGCCGTCTGCCAAGCCGGACCAGCTCCATGAAACTCATCAACCCCAATCCATTCACCACCCGGCCGGAGATCACCGGCACTTTCGGCGTCGTGGCGTCGACCCACTGGATCGCCACCGCCGTCGGCATGTCGATCCTGGAGAAGGGCGGCAACGCCTTCGATGCCGCCGCCGCTACCGCCTTCACGCTGCAGGTGGTCGAGCCGCATCTGTGCGGGCCCGGCGGCGAGGTGCCGATCATCCTGTACGACGCGCGCCGCGGCAGGCCCGAGGTGATCTGCGGCCAGGGTCCGGCACCGGCCGGTGCCACCATCGCGTACTACCGTGCCCAGGGTCTGGACATGGTGCCCGGCACCGGGCTGCTGGCTGCCTGCATTCCGGGCGCTTTCGACGCCTGGATGCTGCTGCTGCGCGACTACGGCTCCTTGCGGCTGTCCGACGTGCTGGCGCCGGCGATCGGGTATGCGCGCGACGGCCATCCCATCGTCGAGCGCGCCAGCGCGTCGATCGCCAACCTGCGCCAGCAGTTCGAGGAGCATTGGCCGACATCGGCGGCCGTGTTCCTGCCCGGCGGCAACGTGCCCCGGCCGGGCTCGCGGTTCTGCAATCCGGCCGTGGCCGAGACCTACGGCCGCATCGTGCGCGAGGCCCAGTCCGCCGGCGGCGACCGCGTGGCCCAGATCGAACGGGCGCGCAAGACCTGGTCGCAGGGCTTCGTCGCCGAGGCCATCGACCGCTTCTGCCGTACGCAGGACGTGATGGACGTGAGCGGACGGCCGCACCGGGGCGTGCTGACCGGCGAGGACATGGCCCGGTGGCAGGCGACGATCGAGGCGCCGCTGACCTATCGTTACGGACGCTACACCGTGTGCAAGACCGGGCCCTGGGGCCAGGGTCCGGCCATGCTGCAGCAGCTCGCCCTGCTCAAGGGCTTCGATCTCGACGGCATCGACCCGACCAGCGCCCGGTTCATCCATCTCCAGGTCGAGTGCGCCAAGCTGGCCTACGCCGACCGCGAGGCCTTCTACGGCGATCCTGCCTTCGTCGACGTGCCGTTGCCGACGCTGCTGTCGGACGCCTACAACGCCGAGCGGCGCAAGCTGGTCTCGGACTCCGCCTCGCTGGAGCTGCGCCCGGGGCGCATCGACGGTTTCGGCGGCGTCGTGCAGCTGCGACGTGCCGAGGGCAGGCGCGTCGCGCCCGGCACGGGTGAGCCCACGGTCGGACGGCAGGGCCAGGTGAGCGGCGACACCGTGCACTTCGACATCATCGACCGCGACGGCAACATGGTGACGGCGACGCCCAGCGGCGGCTGGCTCCAAAGCTCGCCGGTGATCCCCGAGCTCGGCTTCGCGCTCAGCACGCGATCGCAGATGTTCTGGCTGGAGGAAGGCCTGCCGGGCTCGCTGGCGCCGGGCAAGCGCCCGCGCACGACCCTGACCCCGACCTTGGCGCTGCGCGACGAGCAGCCCTATCTCGCCTGGGGTTCGCCGGGCGGCGACCAGCAGGACCAGTGGATCACCCAGTTCTTCCTGCGCCACGTGCATTGCGGCATGAACCTGCAGGAGGCGATCGACGCGCCGGCCTGGCACAGCGAGCATTTCCCCAGCTCGTTCTGGCCGCGCACCTCAAGGCCGGGCGTGATGGCGGTCGAGAGCCGCGTGCCGGAGGCGAGCGTGGCCGAGCTGCGCCGGCGCGGCCACGAGGTCGAGGTCGGCGAGGCCTGGTCGGAAGGTCGCCTGACGGCTGCCTCGCGCGAGGATCCCTGGCGCAAGGCGGCCGCCAACCCGCGCGGCATGCAGGGCTACGCCGCCGGGCGGTGAGATGGCAGGTTGTGCGCAATGATGGCGCGTGAGCCCAATCCGTCGTCCCGAGCGAAGCCGCGCTTCGCGGGGCGCAGTCGAGGGACCTTCTCAAGACAACGGGAGTCGTCGTTGAAGAGAGAAGGTCCCTCCACGCGGCCCTTCGGGCCTTGGTCGGGACGACGGAAATGAGACGCCACGGCGCTGTTGGGACGAAGGTAGAGAGATGACCTGGTCGATCATCGCGCGCGATGCGGCGAGCGGCGCGATCGGCATCGCCGTCGCCACCCGGTTCTTCGCGGTCGGCGCGCGCGTGCCGCACATCATGAGCGGCATCGGCGCGGTGGCGACCCAGGCACTGGTCAACCCGTTCTACGGCACGCGCGGGCTGGAATTGCTGCGCGAGGGCGTGCCGGCGTCCGACGTCGTCAGGCTGTTGACGCAGGCCGATGCCGGCCAGGCGCATCGGCAGGTGCATGTCATGGATGCCGCCGGACGCATCGCCGCACATACCGGCGCCGCCTGCGTCGACTGGTGCGGCCATGTCATCCGTGACGGCTTCTCGGTGGCCGGCAACATGCTGGCCGGCCCCGCCGTGATCGAGGAGACAGCGGTCGCGTTTGCCGCGAACGCGACATTGCCCTTCGCGCGCCGCCTGATCGCGGCGCTCAAGGCGGGCGAGGCCGTCGGCGGCGACAAGCGGGGCAAGCAATCGGCGGCGCTGCTGATCCATGGCGCGGAGGCGTACTCAGACCTCGACCTGCGCGTCGACGATCACGCCGACCCGCTGGCGGAGCTGGAACGGCTGGAGAAGGTCAGCCGCGTCCACTGGGTGCATTTCCGCAAGTTCATGCCGACGCACCGCAATCCGGCGGGCACGACGGAGCGAGCCGTTATCGAGGCCGGCATCGCCGCCGGACAAGCCGCCGAGCCTGCATGAGCGAACCGCTGCTGGCCGTCGACGACCTGCGCGTCGCCTTCGCCGGTGATGGCGGGCGTACCACGCTGGCGGTCGATGGCGTCGGCTTCACCCTGCGGCGCGGCCACACGCTGGGGATCGTCGGCGAGTCCGGTTGCGGCAAGAGCGTCACATCGCTGTCGATCATGGGCCTGCTGCCGCGGCAGACCGCGCGTGTCTCGGGCTCGGTGCGGTTTGAGGGCATCGACCTGCTGAACGCGCCGGACCGCCGGCTGCGCGACCTGCGCGGCGATCGGCTGGCAATGATCTTCCAGGAGCCGATGACGTCGCTCAATCCGTCCTACACGGTCGGCGACCAGATCGGTGAGGCGGTCATCCGGCACCGCGGCGCCTCGCCCCGGGAAGCGCGTGCGCATGCCATCGAGATGCTGCGCCACGTGCGCATTCCCTCGCCCGAGCAGCGGGTCGACGACTATCCGCACCACCTCTCGGGCGGCATGCGCCAGCGGGCGATGATCGCCATGGCGCTGGCCTGCGACCCGCAGCTGCTGATCGCTGACGAGCCGACGACGGCGCTCGACGTCACCATCCAGGCGCAGATCCTCGACCTGATGCGCCGGCTGCGGGCCGAGACCGGCACCGCCATCATCCTGATCACGCACGACCTGGGCGTGGTGGCCGAGCTGTGCGACGACGTCGTCGTGATGTACGCCGGGCAGGTCGTCGAGCGCGCGCCGGTCGGCGTGCTCTTCGCACAGCCGCAGCACCCCTACACCGTCGGCCTGCTGGGCTCGATCCCACGGCTCGACATCAGGCGCGACCGGCTGGCCGCGATCGACGGCACGGTGCCCGACATGACCGCGCCACCACCGGGCTGCCGCTTCGCGCAACGCTGCCCGTTCGCAGATGACCGCTGCCGCCGCGAGTCGCCGCCGGAGATCGACGTGGCAGATGGTCACGTCTCGCGCTGCTGGAAGGCACCGCTGGAGCATCTCGTGCAATGACGACGCTGCTGCAAGTCGCCGGCCTCGTGAAGCACTTCGTGGCGCGGCGCTCGCTGCTGGGGCGCCCGACCGCGACGGTCAAGGCGGTCGATGGCGTCAGCTTCGAGCTGCGTGCCGGCGAGACCCTGGCGCTGGTCGGCGAGTCCGGTTGTGGCAAGTCGACGGTTGGCCGGCTCGTGCTGCGGCTGATCGAGCCGACCGAGGGCGCCGTGCGCTTCGAGGGCCGCAACATCTTCGAGGCCGGCGAGACCGAAGTGCGCGCCCAACGCCGTCACGCCCAGCTGATCTTCCAGGACCCCTATGCCTCGCTGAACCCGCGCATGACCGTGGGTCAGATCCTGCAGGAGCCGCTGGCCCTGCACCGCGTCGTGCCCGCCGACCGGCGCAAGGAGCGGGTTGGCACGTTGCTCGCTACTGTCGGCCTCGATCCGGCGCATGCCCGGCGCTATCCGCACGAGTTCTCCGGCGGCCAGCGCCAGCGCATCGGCATTGCCCGGGCGCTGGCTGTCGAGCCGAAGCTGATCGTGTGCGACGAACCGGTGTCGGCGCTCGACGTGTCGATCCGCGCCCAGGTGCTGAACCTGCTGCGCGAGCTGCAGCGCCGCCTGCGGCTGAGCTACATCTTCATTTCGCACGACCTGGCGGTGGTCAAGCACATCGCCGACCGGATTGCCGTGATGTATCTCGGCCGCATTGTCGAGATCGCTGATGCCGACGCGCTGTTCGCCACGCCGCGCCATCCCTATACGCGGGCGCTCCTGTCGGCGATCCCCGTCCCATCCCCGGCCGTGCACCGCGACCGGCAGATCCTGCAGGGCGACGTGCCCAGCCCGATCGCGCCACCGCCGGGCTGTCATCTGCATACGCGCTGCCCGCACGCCGTCGATCGCTGCCGCAGGGAACGGCCGGAACTGGTGGGCGATCCCGCGGGTCACGCCACCGCCTGCCACCGCTGGCGCGAGCTGCCCGATGCCGCCGATCTGGTGCCGCGGGAAGCGGTTACCAGCCGGACACTGGAGAAATTGCAGGCCGCCTTCGTCGCGGCTGCGGAGTGACACGATGACCGGGTACAATGTTTGCACTGCCTTGGCTCGACGGAGGGGCACATGACGATTCGCAACCGTTTGATCATGACCACGGTGCTGGCCGCATCGCTGACCGGCGCGGCACAGGCGCAGACCCACCTGCGCATCGGTCTGGCCGAAGATCCGGACGTGCTCGACCCGACGCTGGCCCGTACTTACGTCGGCCGCATCGTGTTCTCGTCGATCTGCGACAAGCTGTTCGACATCGACGAGAAGCTCAACATCGTGCCGCAGCTGGCGCTGTCGCAAGAGACGTCGGCCGACGGCAGGACTGTTACGATCAAGCTGCGGCCGGGCGTGAAGTTCCACGACGGCGAGCCGCTCGACGCCGAGGCTGCCAAGTACAGCCTCGAGCGCCACATGACCTTGACCGGCTCCTACCGCAAGCCGGAGCTGGCCCAGGTCGACAAGGTCGAGGTCGTCGATCCCACGACGATCCGCCTGCTGCTGAAGGCGCCGTTCTCGCCGCTGCTGGCGCTGCTCACCGACCGCGCCGGCATGATGGTGTCGCCCAAGGCCGCCAAGGAGGCCGGCGACAAGTTCGGCAACAAGCCGGTCTGCGCCGGGCCCTTCAGGTTCGTCGAGCGCGTGCAGCAGGACCGCATCGTGGTCGAGAGGTTCGCCGACTACTGGGGCAAGGCCAACGTCCATATCGACAAGATCACCTACCTGCCGATCGTCGATTCCACGGTGCGGCTGGCCAACCTGCGTTCCGGCGGGCTCGACCTGATCGAGCGGCCGCTGGCGACCGACATCAAGACCATCCGCGACACGCCCAGGCTGAAGCTGGTGAGCGCCGTCGAGCTGGGCTACCAGGGCCTCACCATCAATCTCAGCAACGGCCCCAAGGCCAGCACGCCGCTGGCCAAGAGTGCCAGGGTGCGCAAGGCCTTCGAGCTGGCGCTCGACCGCGACGCCATGAACCAGGTCGCGTTCAACGGCGAGTTCATGCCGGGCAACCAGTGGGTCAATCCGCAGCACCCCTACTATCAGCAGACCGTGCCGATCCCGAAGCGCGACGTCGCCAAGGCGAAGGTGTTGATGAAGGAGGCCGGAGTCACCGGGCCGGTCATCATCGACTTCATGGTGCCCAACAACCCCGAGGCGCGGCAGGTCGCCGAGCTTATCCAGTCGATGGTCGGCGAGGCCGGCTTCGACATGAAGATCCGCGTCACCGAGTTCGCCACGTCGCTGACCCAGGCCGAGAAGGGCGAGTACCAGGCCTTCCTGATCGGCTGGTCGGGCCGCACCGACCCCGACGGCAACATCTACGCCTTCGCCATCTGCAACGCGCCGCAGAACAACGCCGGCTATTGCGACAAGCCGACCGAGGAAGCGCTGAACAAGGCCCGCACCTTGTCGGATCCCGAGCAGCGCAAGCACATGTACGAGCTGGTCGCCAAGCGCATGATCGGCGAGAACGAGGGCCACATCCTCTACCTCTATCACCGCCGCGTGCTGATCGCGCACAGCGACCGCCTCGACGGCTACCGGCCGATGCCCGACGGCCTGATCCGGGTGGTGGGACTGAAGCTGAAGTAGATGCTCCCCTTCCTCGGCCGCCGCCTGCTGCAGCTGATCCCGACCTTGTTCTTCGTGTCGGTGATCATCTTCGGGCTGCAGCAGCTGCTGCCCGGCGATCCGGCGCTGATCATGGCGGGCGAGGAGCGCGACCCCGACGTGATCGCGCAGATCCGCGAGCAGTACCGTCTCGATCAACCGATCCCGGTGCAATACGTCTACTGGATGAAGGGCGTGCTGTCGGGCGATCTCGGCGAGTCCATGCGCATCAAGAAGCCGGTGCTCGACCTGGTGCTCGAAAAGCTGCCGGTCACGGCCCAGCTGGCCGGGATGGCGATCCTGATCGCGCTGGTGATCGGCGTCGGCGCCGGCATCGTGTCGGCGGTGTACAAGGACACGTGGCTCGACTACGGCGCCAACATCTTCGCGCTGTGGGGCATCAGCACGCCCAACTTCTGGCTCGGCATCCTGCTGATCTTCCTGTTCTCGGTGCAGCTCGGCTGGCTGCCGGCGTCGGGCTATGTGCGGCCAGGCGAGGATCTGCAGGCCAGTCTGGCCAGCACCATCATGCCGGCCTTCGTGCTGGGCAACGCCATCGCCGCCATCCTGATGCGCCACACGCGCGGCGCCATGTTGCAGGTGCTGTCGAGCGACTACGTGCGCACGGCCCGCGCCAAGGGCCTGCTGGAGCGATCGGTGGTGCTGAAGCATGCCATGCGCAACGCGATGACACCGGTGATCACCCTGGGGGCGCTGGAGCTGGGCACCTTGCTGTCGGGCGCGGTGCTGACCGAGCAGATCTTCACCATCCCCGGCTTCGGCAAGCTGATCGTCGATGCCGTGTTCAACCGCGACTACGCCGTCGTGCAGGGCGTGGTGCTGGTGACCGCGACGGCCTACATCGTGCTGAACCTGCTGGCCGACATCGCCTACGTGCTGGCCAATCCGCGGCTGCGGAGCTGAGCATGGCGACGCTGACCGCCACTGACGCCACGGCGAGCGAAGGGCTGCTGGTCGAGAGTCCGGCACGGCGTGCCTGGCGGCGGCTGCGGCGGCGCAAGGGCGCGATGCTCGGTCTGGCGGTCATCAGCATCTTCATCCTGCTGGCCGTGCTGGCGCCGTGGGTCGCGCCATACGATCCGATCAAGCAGAGCTGGTCGCTGGTGCGCAAGGCGCCGTCGGCGGCGCACTGGTTCGGCACCGACGAGGTCGGCCGCGACCTGCTGAGCCGCGTGATCTTCGGCGCGCGCGCCTCGCTCAGCGCCGGCATCATCTCGGTCGGCATCGCGCTCAGCGTCGGCGTGCCGCTGGGCATTGTCGCCGGCTACATCGGTGGCTGGGTCGACTCGCTGATCAGCCGCATCACCGACGCCATGCTGGCGACACCGTTCCTGATCCTGGCTATTGCGCTGGCGGCCTTCCTCGGTCCCAGCCTGGGCAACGCCATGATCGCCATCGGCATCACCGCGACGCCGATCTTCATCCGGCTCACCCGCGGCCAGGTGATGGCGGTGAAGGTCGAGGACTACATCGAGGCGGCTCGCTCCGTGGGCAATCCCAAGTGGCGCATCGCGTTGTTCCATATCCTGCCCAACATCCTGCCGCCGCTGCTGGTGCAGGCGACGCTGGCGCTGGCCACCGCCATCATCGCCGAGGCGGCGCTATCCTTCCTCGGCCTGGGCCAGCAGCCGCCGGCACCGTCCTGGGGCAGCATGCTCAACAGCGCCCAGCGCTTCCTGACCAACGCACCGTGGATGGCGATCTGGCCGGGCGTCGCCATCTTCCTGGCGGTGCTGTCCTTCAACCTGCTGGGCGACGGCCTGCGCGACGCGCTCGATCCCAAGGAGCGGTGACCTGGGACCGCCGGCGCTCCCATCCTTGTGCAATTAGTGCATATGCACTATTCCGCAGGTCGGGGTTGCCGGCATCGACCAGGTCAGCCGGACGACCTACATTCGTGGTGACGTACCCTTGCCTGAGGAGGCATCCATGACCGCCTGCATCGTGGGCTGGGCCCATTCCAAGTTCGGCAAGCTCGACGGCGAGACCAGCGAGTCGCTGATCGTCAAGGTGGCGACCGAGGCCATCGCCCATGCCGGCATCGAGCCGCGCGACGTCGACGTGATCTACGTCGGCAACATGAACGGCGGCTTCGTGAAGCAGGAGTTCCATTCCTCGCTGCCGTTGCAGGCCCACCCCGACCTGCGCTTCAAGCCCTCGACCCGGGTCGAGAACGCCTGCGCCACCGGCTCGGCCGCCATCCACATGGGGCTGAACAGCCTGGCGGCGAAGAAGGCGCGGTTCGTGCTGGTGGTCGGCGTCGAGAAGATGACCGAGCTCAACAGCGCCCAGGCCGGCGACGTGCTGATCAAGGCGTCCTACGTCGCGGAGGAGGCCGAGATCGAGGCCGGGTTCGCCGGCATCTTCGGCAAGATCACGGCGACCTACTTCCAGCGCTACGGCGACAAGTCGGACGCGCTGGCGCGCATCGCCGTGAAGGCCCACCGCAACGGCGCCAGGAACCCCTACGCCCACTTCCAGAGGGAGTTCGAGTACGGCTTCTGCCGCAACCCGTCGGACAAGAACCCGTTCGTGGCCGGGCCGCTGAAGCGCACGGACTGCTCGCCGGTGACCGACGGCGCCGCGGCCGTGATCCTTGCCGACACCGACACGGCGCTCGGGATGAAACAGGCGATCGCCTTCCGAGCCGCCGAGCACGTCAACGACTTCCTGCCGATGTCCAAGCGCGACATCATCCAGTTCGACGGCCCGACCTTGGCGTGGAAGCAGGCGCTGGAATCGGCCCGGCTCGACCTGCTCGACCTCAGTTTCGTGGAGACCCACGACTGCTTCACCTCGGCCGAGCTGATCGAATACGAGGCCATGGGGCTGGCGCCGCGCGGCCACGGCGAGCGCGCCATCCTCGAGGGCTGGGTCGAGCGCGACGGCAAGCTGCCGGTCAACATCTCCGGCGGGCTCAAGGCCAAGGGCCACCCGGTCGGCGCCACCGGCGTGTCGATGCACGTGATGAGCTGCCTGCAGCTCGCCGGTACGGCCGGCGGCATGCAGCTGCCGACGGCGAAACTGGCCGGCATCTTCAACATGGGCGGCGCCGCCGTCGCCAACTACGTGAGCATCCTCGAACCGGTGAAGTGACCCGAACGCGCCTTCATGGTGAGCCTGTCGAACCATGAAGGCCTTGCAGGAACGTTGGTGGGGCGCTTCATGGTTCGACAGGCTCACCATGAAGCCATTCGCTATGCCCGGTAGAACGGGCGGTCGCCGCAGACCGTGACGCGGTGGCCGTAGCGGCGGTGCGGGTGGTAATCGAACAGGGCGTGGTGCTGGGCGCAGCGGTTGTCCCAGAATGCAATCGAGTTTGCCTGCCAGTGGAAGCGGCAGTGGAACTCCGGCGTCTCGACGTGGCGATAGAGGTACTCCAGCAGCGCCGCGCTTTCCGGCCGCGGCAGGCCGACGATGCGCGTCGTGAAGCCGCGGTTGACGAACAGCGCCTTGCGGCCGGTGACGGGATGCGTGCGGATCACGGGGTGCTCGCTGCGCGACAATACCTTGTCGGCGCGGTCGCCGTAGGCGCCGCCGAACACGTGGGCGCTGTCGTGGATGGCGACCAGCCCGTCGAGATGCGCCTTCATGCGGTCCGACAGGGCCTCGTAGGCGGCATACATGCTGGCGAACAGGGTGTCGCCGCCTCCCGTCGGCGGCACCTCGGTCAGGTAGAGGATGCTGCCCATCGGCGGCTCGGCCTCGAACGACACGTCGGAGTGCCACTCCTCGCCCGCGACGCGCCTGGACTTCTCGTCGGCGGCGATGACCAGGATCTCGGGGTGGCCTTCTACCGTACGACCTGACGCGGGATGGATATGCAGCTTGCCGAAGCGGCGGCCGAAATCCTTGTGCTGGTCGGGCGTCAGCGTCTGGTCGCGGAAGAAGATCACGAGGTTCGCGGCCAGCGCGTCGTGGATCTCCTGGAACTGCTGGTTGCCCAGCGGGCGCGACAGGTCGACGCCGCCGATCTCGGCACCGATCACCGGGTTGAGCTTGCGCACCTCGATCGTCTGCCAGGTCATGCGTCCCTCCGTGCCAGCGCAAGGACTCTCGCACCGGCGGCCGTGACAAGGCAGTGGATTCTTGACAGATTCCGCGCGACGGAACGATGGCAACTCCCGTGGCCGCGCGCGCTTCCAGGGTCCAGGCGCACCCCGACGATGAAATCGGGCCTGTCACCCGCGCCCTCGCGGTGCTGGAGGCGCTGAACCTGCGGCCCCACACGCCTTTGCGCATCCTGCACACGGACACCGGGCTGCCGAAGGCGACGCTGGTGCGGCTGCTGCGATCGCTGCGGGCCGCGGGTTATGTCGAGCAGATCTCATCCGTTCTCGGCTATCGCGTGACAGCGCGCGTCGTGCACCTGTCGGCCGGTGTCCGTTTCCGCGACCGGGTCGTCGATGCCGCGGTCGAGCCGATGCGACGCTTCACGCGCGAGCACCGCTGGCCACTCTATCTCGGCATGCTCGCGGGCGGCGCCATCCAGGTGCGCCACAGCACGATCGCCGACAGCCCGCTCTCGACCGAGCCGGCTGCGTACTACAGGTCTTTCCCTATCCTGAGCAGCGCGCTGGGGCATGCCTACCTCGCCTTCTGCCCCGACGCCGAGCGATCGGCGCTCCTGCGCGCGCTCGCCGCCTCGGACCGCGCCGAGAACGCACCGGCCCGCGAGCCGCGCACCCTGCTCGCGACACTGCGCTCGGTCCGGCGAAAAGGTTATGCGCTCACACCGCCCGACCGCAGCCGATACCTCGGCCTGGCGGTCCCGGTGATGTACGACGCTGCCGTGCCGGCCTGCCTGTCGCTGCGTTTCCTGCGCCGGGCGTTGTCCGTCGACGAGGCCGTCGCGCGCTATCTCGGCGACCTGCAGCGCCTCGCCCGCGAGATCGGCGGGGCCGCCGGCCCTTCCGCTACGGCTTCGTCGGCCGCCCGCCCGCCACAACCCCACTCAGCCCAGCCACGCGCCGCTGCGTTCGGCACCGCCGTCAAACCTGCCTTGACCTCGGCCTCGGGCAAGGGCACGTGAACGTGCCCCACGGCTGACCCGACAGGGAGGACTTCGTGCGTTGTCCCATCGCTCTCGCCTTGCTGATCACTCTCGGTTTCGCCGGGCCGTCGATCGCCGCGCCGGACGAGGAAGGTTACGGCAAGTCGCAGGGCTACCCCTTGGGGACCGCCTCGAGCTGGTGGCAGCAGCCCCATCTCGTCGGTGCGCTCAGCCGTTTCGATGCCCTGTACGACTTCCATCGCGTGCCGCCGTCTTCGACGCCGCGGCTGCTGGTCCGGGCCGAGCCGGCGCCGGACATCTGGTACACCTTCAACAACGAGCGCCGGGATCTGAAGCGCTACCTCGATGCCAACCCCACGACCGGCTTGCTGCTCCTCAAGGACGACCGCATCCTGTTCGAGGCCTACCAGTACGACCGCACCGAGCAGCATCGCTTCACGTCGTTCTCGATGGCCAAGACGATCACCGCGATGCTGGTCGGGATCGCGCTGCGCGACGGCGCCATCCGCTCGATCGACGACCGCGCCGACGCCTACGTGCCGGCGCTGGCGGGCACGGCCTACGGCGAGACTCCGATCCGGCACCTGCTCACCATGTCGTCGGGTGTCGCCTTCACCGAGGAGTACACCGGCACCGATGACGTGTCTCGCCTGTGGCGCGGCACCCTGCTGAAGGAAGGGCCGGGCGGGCCCGCCGCGGTGACGCCGTTCAACAACCGGGCGCGCCCGCCGGGCCAAAAGTTCTCCTACGCCTCGGCAGAGACACAGGTGCTGGGGCTGGTGCTGCGCGCCGCGACGCGAATGACCGTGGCCGACTACCTTGCCGCGAAGCTGTGGCAGCCGATGGGGGCCGAGGCCGAGGCGACGTGGAACATCGACGCGGCGGGCCAGGAGGCGACCTACTGCTGCTTCAACGCCCGGCTGCGCGACTACGCGCGGCTGGGGCTGCTGCTGGCCAATGACGGCATGCGCGACGGCCGCCAGATCGTGCCGCGCGACTGGGTGCTGGCGGCAACGACACCCAGCGATGCATGGCCCCACCTCAAACCCGGCACCGCGACGCGCTTCTATGGCTACGGCTACCAGACCTGGATCTTCCCCGAGTCCGGGCGCGAGTTCGCGTTGCTGGGCGTGCGCGGCCAGACCATCTTCGTGCATCCGCGCTCGAGGCTGGTGCTGGTGCACACCGCCGTGCGCCGCCAGTCGCGCGACCCCGGCGGCCTGGAGACCGTGGCGCTGTGGCGGGCGCTGGTGAAGGAGTTGGGGAATTAGCCAGGCCGTCGCCCGTTTTTGTCGTTGCGGAGGTCATCGTCCACAGGATATAGATTCACTATAGTTTTCCTTTCTGCAATAGATGCTTGCACTCCGAAACAGTAGAATGCACATTAGATTCCGCACGTAACGTACAGTTGTATGTGCACCTATATAGTCGGAAAAGAGGACGGGCGCCGCGATGAGCAAGACGTTCTTTGTCGAACCCGGGCATGAAGCCTTGAATCGAGGCGTCTGGTATGGGACCGGCGTGATGCTGATCGTGGAGGAAGGCGAACGGGTCGAAGTCTATGCGGCGCACAATGGCAAGCGCGGCGCCTGCATCGGCAACTACGACTACAGCAAGCTCAACCAGGAACGCCCGCCCGCCGGCCTGCGCGCACCCTGAACGTCAGGCCCCGTCCTGTGCGACGGGCGGGAGTTCCGGATAGCGGGGCAGATCGTCGGCAAAGTGTACCCAGGGCAGGCGCCTGGATTCCCAGATATGAAGAGTCGGCGGCATGCCTTCGGGGTTGTCCAGGCTACCGATGGCGATATCGATCAAGCCCGGCAGGAATGTCGCGGTGAAGCTTATCTGCGTGCCGCAAGCCCGACAGAAGCCGCGCCGCGCCTCGGGCGATGATGCCCAGGTTGCCGGCTGGCCATTCACAAAACTGACTTGCGAGTCCTGGAACATCGCCCAGGCGACGGCGGGCGCGGCGTGCGCCCGGCGGCACATCGAGCAGTGGCAGATCGCGGCGACCAGCGGGCGGCCAACGATCCGGTAGCGGATGGCGCCGCATTGGCAGCCACCTTCGATTTCCTGATCGGCCATGAGCACCTCCTTGCAACCTGCGGCAGACGGCGGTCCCGAGGAGCGCCGCGCCGGCGGCACGGCTGCGACATTGCGGGGACGGCACTTCACATACAGACTGTATGCCAGTGACACGTAGATACAGGCTGTATGTATGTCAAGGGTCAAATCCAAGGCCGAGCAGCACGCCCTCACCCGCGCTGCGTTGCTGCGCGAGGCGCGCCGGATGTTCAGCGACGCAGGCTATGCCGGGGCGGCGACGGAGGAGATCGTGCGGCGCGCCGCGGTCACGCGCGGGGCGCTCTATTACCATTTCCGCGACAAGCGGGATCTGTTCGAGGCCGTGGTCGACGAGGTGGCGGGCGAGATCGCTGCCAGGATAGACAGGGCGGCCATGCCGGCGAAGGACGCCTTCGACGGCCTGATGCTGGGAACGCACGCGTTCCTCGATGCCTGCCTCGAGCCGGCCGCACGGCGCATCTACCTGGTCGACGCGCCGGCCGTCCTGGGCTGGCACCGCTGGCGCGAGATCGACGGCCGCCACGGCGTGCGCACGCTGCGCGCCGGCATCGAGGCCATGCTGGCCGAACATCCCGACCGGGCCCTGTCGCCCGAGGTGCTGACGTATTTGCTGTCCGGCGCGCTGAACGAGGCCGTCCTGTGGCTCAACGGGGCCCGCAACGAAAAGGCGGCGCGGCGCGAGATCGACCGGATGCTGCCGCTGCTTTTCAAGCGACTGTTCGGCATCCGCGAGCGTGGCCGCTGAACGGCGCTTCTCCGATCGACGGGCCATAGCTTCCCCCGCTTGCGGAGAAGCTATGGACTGGCGGCGGCCTGCCGGGTGCGCAGCACGGCCATCAGCACGCGCTCCGGAGTCGCGGGCGCGTCGAGCGTGACAGGGACGGCGTGGCTGGCGACGCTGGCGATGGCATCCTTCAACGCGGTCCAGACGGCGGTCGCCAGCAGCAGCGGCGGCTCGCCGATCGCCTTGGACCGGAAGATCGTGGCCGCGCGCGCCGGCGCATCCTCGAGGATGTGGACGTTGAAGACCGGCGGCACGTCGCGGCTGCCGGGGATCTTGTAGGTCGAAGGTCCTGCGGTGCGCAGCCGGCCGTCCTTGTCCCACCACAGCTCCTCGCAGGTCAGCCAGCCCATGCCTTGCGCGAAGGCGCCTTCGATCTGGCCAAGGTCGACGGCCGGGTTCAGCGAGCGGCCGCAATCCTGCACCAGGTCGGCGCGCAGCACGCGCGTCTCGCCGGTCAGGGTGTCGATGGCCACCTCGGCGACGGCGGCGCCGTAGGAGAAGTAGAAGAACGGCCGGCCCTTCATCGCCACCGGATCCCAGTGGATACCGGGCGTCTTGTAGAAGCCGGTCGACGACAGCGACACGCGGCCGGCATGGCACAGCTTCGCCAGCTCGCCGAACGGCATGACGCGGTTGTCGCCCGGCCACGCGACATGGACGTGGTTGTCGCGGAACTCGATGGCGTCCTCGGGCACGTTGAAGTGGCTCGCGGCAAAGGCCGCCATGCGCTGGCGCAAGGTGGTGGCGGCGGCGAAGGCCGCCCAGCCGTTGAGGTCGGAGCCGGTCGAGGCAGCGGTGGGCGATGTGTTGGGCACCTCGCCGGTTGAGGTGGCGGTGACGCGGATGCGATCGACATCGACCTGGAACACCTCGGCGACGATCTGCGCCACCTTGACGAACAGCCCCTGCCCCATCTCCGTGCCGCCGTGGTTCAGGCGGATCGAGCCGTCGCTGTAGACATGCACCAGGGCGCCGGCCTGGTTCATGCTGGGGATGTTGAAGGAGATGCCGAACTTCAGCGGGAACAGGCCCAGCCCGCGCTTGATCACCGGGCTGCCGCGGTTGAAGGCGTCGACCTCGGCGCGGCGTTGCTGCCACGACGCATCGCGCATCGCCTGCGTCACGAAGCGCCGGATCAGGTTGTCCTCGACCTTCTGGCCGTAGGGCGTCTCGTCGTTGGTGCCCTCGCCGTAGAAATTGACGGTACGCACCTCTTCCGGCGTCTTGCCCAGCGCGTGCGCGATGCGGCCGACGGCGTCCTCCATCACCACCACGCCCTGCGGCCCGCCGAAGCCGCGGAAGGCGGTGTTGGACACGGTGTTGGTCTTGCAGGCCAGGCCCGTGCACCTGACGTGCGGCAGCCAATAGGCATTGTCGACATGCGTCAGCGCCCGCGCCAGCACGCCCGGCGTCAGGTCGACGCTGTGTCCGCCGTTCGCGGCCAGGGTCACATCAAGCGCCAGCACACGGCCGTCGTCGTCGAAACCCACGTCGTAGCGGTACAGGAAGCCGTGGCGCTTGCCGGTGGCCACCATGTCATGGGCCCGCGGCAGGCGCAGCTTGACCGGACAGCCGGTCCGGCGCGCCAGCAATGCCGCCACGGATGCGACCCACGAGGCGTTGCTCTCCTTGCCGCCGAAGGCACCGCCCATGCGGCGCACCACGACCGTGAGCTGGTTGTAGTCGAGGTCGAGCACGCGGGCGACGATGTGCTGGACCTCGGTGGGATGCTGGGTCGAGGAATGGACGGTGAGGTCGCCGTCCTCGCCGGGGATCGCCAGCGCCACCTGGCCCTCGAGGTAGAAATGCTCCTGCCCGCCGACCCGGAAGCTGTTGGCCAGGCGCCGTGGTGCTGCCTTCATCGCCGCCTCGACGTCGCCGCGCGCCACGATCGAGGGTGGATAGAGCAGCGACTGGGCCTCCAGCGCGGCATCGATGGTGAGGATCGGCGGCAGCGTCTCGATGTCGAGCACGGCCTTCTTCGCCGCCGCGCGCGCGAGATCGAGCGACGTGGCGGCGATGGCGGCGACCGGCTGGCCGGCATATTCCACCAGCGCGTCGGCGAACAGCGGTTCGTTGTCGCGGATTGGCCCGATGTCGTTGCGGCCGGGGACGTCCACTGCCGCGATCGCCGCGACGACACCCTCGCCAGCGCGCGCCGCCGCCAGATCGATCGACCTCAGTCTCCCGTGCGCCACCGGCGACAGCACCAGCGCCGCGTGCAGCAGGCCGGCGGGCTCGGCCATGTCGTCGATGTAGGTCGCCTCGCCGGTGGTGTGCTTCAGCGCGCTGTCGTGGCGCTGCGACGTGTGCACGCCGCCCCTGGCGGTGCCGCGCGCGATATCGGGATCAGCGACGGTCATAGCTGATCGACCTCCACGACGGCGTCGGGCTGCGTCGTGCGCAGGTGCAGGCGGCGCAGCAGGTTGCCCGCCACCATCAGCCGATAGGCGGCGCTGCCCCGCCAGTCGTCGAGCGGCTGGAAATCGTCGGCCAGCGCCGCCGCGGCCCGTTCGACGGTGGCGCCGCTCCAGCCCTGTCCGACCAGCGCCGCCTCGGCGTGGTGGGCTCGCGCCGGTGTCGCGGCCATGCCGCCGAAGGCCAGGCGCGCCGTACGCACGACGCCGTTCTCGACGCGCAGTCGCCAGGCGGCGAGCACGGCCGAGATATCCTGGTCGCGACGCTTGGAAACCTTGTCGACGTGGAAGACGTCGCCGGCATCCGGCACCTTCACGTCGATGGCCTCGATGATCTCATCGGCCGCCAGGGCGGTGCGACGGTAGCCGAGGAAGTAGTCGTCGATGCCGACGCTGCGCGGTCCGCGCGCGGCCGATCGGAGATGAAGCGTGGCATCGAGCGCCAGCAGCACCGGCAGCGAGTCGCCGATCGGCGAGGCCGTGCCGAGATTGCCGCCAACCGTGCCCAGCGCCCGGATCTGGCGCGAGCCCAGCCGCCGCACCATGGCGCCGAACGGTGCCAGCGCTCCGTCGAGATGGGACAGCAGCCGCGCGTAGCTGACCGCGGCGCCGATCCGCAGCCGGCCCCGCTCCACCAGAACGGCCTGCAGCTCGGGAACGCGCACGACATGCACGACATGGCGGGGCAGGTCGCGATCGTGGCTGACCCTCAGGCCGAGATCGGTGCCGCCGGCCAGTAACCACGCATCGGGGAAGTCGCGCCGCAGCGCCAGCAGCGTGTCCAGGCTGGTCGGCGCGTCGAAGCGTGTGGCACCTTGCGCATCGGGCGCCGCTGCCGCTGCCCACCCAACTGTCATCCCGAGCGCAGCGAGGGATCCAGGCGCCGCCCCTAGATCCCTCGCTGCGCTCGGGATGACAATGGGGGTGGCAGCGTCAGCGTGCGCCACAAGCGGCAGCGGTCCGCCCGCCTCTCGTGCCACGCGCATCATCGCCTCGACGATCGGGCGATAGCCGGTGCAGCGGCATAGGTTGCCCGCCAGCGCGTCATGGATCAGCGCCGGTTCGGGGGGCTCGCCGCCGGTCGCGAAGGCGTACATGCTCATGATGATGCCGGGCGTGCAGTAGCCACACTGCGTGCCGTCGCCCTCGGCCAACGCCAGTTGCACGGGATGCGGCGTCCCGTCGGCACCGCGCAGGCCTTCGACCGTGCGCACGGCGCGACCGTGCACCTGGCCCATCATCACCAGGCAGGCGTTGACTGGCTCGCACACGATCTGACCCGTCGGGATCAGCTGCTCGAACACCACCGTGCAGGCGCCGCAGTCGCCCTCGGCACAGCCCTCCTTGGTGCCGGTCAATCGCGCCGGTCCGCGCAGCCAGTCGAGCAAGGTCGTCGCCGGCGACACACCCGCCGCCGCCACGGCCCGGTCGTTGAGGACGAACTCGATCGTATCGGACATGCCTGCTCCTGCCGGGGCATTCACATATTGCGCGTTTTCGGTCGAGGCCCCCCACTGGAGTGGCGCGCCCCGACCAAGACCATATGCCGCAAGAACCGGGCCGCGGGGATCATTTGACAGCGAGTCCATGAGCCGCTGCAATATCCGGCTTTGCCGGGCCGCCACCGGCATATCTCGATGGGTCAGGACCGCGTGCCGCCGAAGACGCCGAAACGGACAGGAGCCAACGTCACCGCCGGCAATCTCGAGCGGCTCGGCGCGCCGCGCCTGGCCGCGCTGCTGGCGGAGCAGGCGCGCCTCAACCGGGACCTGCGGGAGACGCTGGCGCGGGCGCTGGCCGCGGCTGCGGGTGAGGAAGAACTGCGCCACTACATCGAGCGTCGCCTGCGCACCCTCGGGACCAGTGGCTTTGTCGACGACCTCGCCCGGGCGCGGGCGCGCATGCGGGAGCTCGACGGGCTGCGCCGCGACACCGTCGAGGTGATCGCGCCGCGCGATGCGCCCGCCGCCGCTCTGCTGCTGCAGCACATGGCCGAACGCGCACCTTCGATCCTGGCCACCATCCAGCCCAAGCTGGAGGAACGCGAGCTCTGGGAGTCGGCCGTGCTGGCGGACCTGGCGGGCCTGTGGGCGGGCGCCGCACCGGCCTCGCTCGACGCGATAGTCGACTTCGTCATGTCCTGCTGCCTCCAGTACGGCGACCGGCCGTTAGCGCTGGTTGGCGTGTTCGCGCCGGTGCTGGGCGAGCCGGGCCTGCTGCGGCTGCGCGATCGGCTGCAGGCCGAGTTGGGAGATGTGCCGGCCGAACCCGCCGGCGGGCGCTGGGGGTCTGCCGGCGACCACAGCCAGGCGATCTGGATCCACGGTTGGCACCTGCGGCGCCGGCTGCGCGAGATCGCCGACCTGCGCGGCGATGTTGACGGCTTCATCGCGCTGGAGCTGGCGCAGCCGCGCAACCAGGTCCAGGTGCGCCCCATCGTGGAGCGGCTGCTGAAGGCCGGGCGCGGCGTGGAGGCGCTGACCTGGCTTGACGACGCGCGCTTCCACAACCGGCTGATCGACACCACCGACCTGCGACTCGCCACGCTGGAGGCGCTGGGGCGACGCGACGAGGCGCAGGCCATCCGCTGGCAACGATTCGAGCACCGGCTCGACCGGGCGGCGTTGAAGGACTACCTGAAGCACCTGCCGGACTTCGAGGACTTCGAGGTCGAGCGGCGGGCCATGGCGCATGCGTTGGCGTTCCGCTCTCCCACCGAGGCCCTGATGTTCCTGACCGGGTGGCCCGACCTGGACAGCGCCGCCCGGCTGGTGCGCGAACGGCATGAGGCGTTCGCCACCGTGCCGCCCGACGTGCTGCTCAGCGCCGGCGAGGCGCTGCGCGACCGCCATCCCCACGAGGCCATCCGTGCCGTGCGCCGCGCCGCCCTGGCGGTGCTGCAACGCGTGCTCTCGCACCAGTACGAGAAAACGGCGCAAGCGCTGGCCGACAGCCTCTCGCTGGCGTCGCCGCCGCCGGAAGCGGACCTGGAGCCGCATGAGGCGTTCATCGACGGGCTCCGCCAGTCCTACCCCCGGCACCGGGATTTCTGGCGGTTCTTCGACGCGCGGGCGCGGTGAGGTTGCGTCGGGCAGGAAGCGGGCACGCCCTCGTTCCGCGGCAATTGTGCGCGGCGCCTTGGGTCGGGACGCGCCACGAGCAAGAAACGATGGCAGCGGAGCCGGACTGTAGAAACCTTCCCCCGGAGGGGGAAGGTGGCGCGTCCTTCGACGGGCTCAGGATGAAGGCGCCGGAAGGGGGATGTCTCACCAATCGCGATGTCGCCAGCCAGCGTTGCGTCTGGTGCAACATCCCCTTCCGCCCTTCGGGCACCCGAGCGCAGCGCGGGATCTTTCCTTCCGCCGTCGGTACGGGCTCGAACGTCGGCGCCAAGATCCCTCGCTACGCTCGGGATGACAGCCGGTGTTTGACCCGACTATCGGCGCCCGAAGATGTGTCCACACCGTAGAGCTTCGCTGGGGAGGGACTACTGCGCGCAGTCATGCATCACTGCACGAAGGACTACTTCACTGCGCGCAGGCGCGCATGGCGGCGGCCTTTTCCTCGCCGCTCAGCAGGCGGGCGCGATCGGCGCAGCGCTGCGTGGCATCGGTCGAGATCGGCGTTCGCACGCCTTGGCCGGACGTGCACTGCGCCATGAAGCTGGCCAGGGCCTCGCCCTGCAGGACCTGGCGGCGTGCCTGCTCATAGCACCCCTGGGTCTGATCGTTCGCTGACGTCTGGGCCAGTGCGCCGTTGCCGACGAGCGCGCCCGACAGCACGATCGCCGCGGCGAATAACATGCGCATCGCAATCTCCTGAACCTGGTGTGAAAGAATTGAGGGGTATGAAAAACGCAAAGCTCTGCCTGCGTCGTGCCCGATATGGTGACGGTTTGGTCTTCCGCCACCGCGTGCTCATCACATCATTTCGATCAGAAGATTCTGTCGCGACAATTCGCTCGCATGCGCGATGAACACAAACGAAGACGCGGCACGGCGTGGCGCGTCTTCGAAGAATCCGGAAGCTGTCTGCCTGCCGTCGCGCTGCACATTCACGCATGACGATTCTTTTGCCTTCCGCTCTGCGAGCCTTCCATGCTTGGCACGCCGGCCGGCGTTGCCGGAACGCCTCAACCCTCGGCTCGACCCTCGCCGCGAAATGCACCACGATGGTGCGCTGATCCTCGATCGAGCGGGAGAACGAGCCGCCCATGAGCCTCAAAGGCAAAGCCTACGTTGCCGGCATCTACGAGCACCCGACGCGGCTGGCGACCGACCTGTCGCTGGCCATGATCCACGCCGAGGTCGCCAAGGGGGCGCTCGACGACGCCGGCCTCACCAAGGACGACGTCGACGCCTATTTCTGCGCCGGCGACGCGCCCGGCCTGGGCCCGATGTCGATGGTCGAGTACATGGGCCTCAAGCCCAAACACATCGACTCCACCGACGTCGGTGGCACGTCCTACGTCCTGCACGTCGGTCATGCCCTGGAGGCGATCGCGTCGGGCAAGTGCAAGGTGGCGCTGATCACGCTCGCGGGCCGGCCGCGCGCCGAGGGCATGGCGACCGGCACCGTGCCGCGCAGCCGCGGCGGCACGCCGACACCGGACGAGCCGTTTGAATTCCCCTACGGGCCGACGGTGGTGAACATGTACGGCATGTGCGCCATGCGCCACATGCACCAGTACGGGACCACCAGCGAGCAGCTCGCCTGGATCAAGGTTGCGGCCTCGCAGCACGCCCAGCACAACCCGCACGCCCTGCTGCGCGATGTCGTCACGGTCGAGGAGGTCGTGAGCTCGCCGATGATATCGGACCCGCTGCACCGGCTCGACTGCTGCGTCATCACCGATGGCGGCGGTGCCATCGTCGTCGTCGCGCCCGAGATCGCCAACAGCCTGAAGCGCCCCAAGGTCAAGGTGGTCGGACACGGCGAGGCGATGAAGACCCAGATGGGCGGCAAGGTCGACCTCACCTACAGCGGCGCCGTGCGCTCCGGCCCGGCCGCCTTCGCCGAGGCCGGCGTGAAGCCGTCGGACATCAAGTACGTGTCGATCTACGACAGCTTCACCATCACCGTGCTGATGCAGCTCGAGGACCTCGGCTTCGCCGAGAAGGGCAAGGGCGGCAAGCTCGTCGCCGACGGCAACCTGATCTCCGGCGTCGGCAAGCTGCCGTTCAACACCGACGGCGGCGGCCTGTGCAGCAACCATCCCGGCAACCGCGGCGGCCTCACCAAGGTGCTGGAGGCGGTGCGCCAGCTGCGCGGCGAGGCGCACCCCAAGGTGCAGGTGAAGAACTGCGACCTGGGGCTGGCGCACGGCACCGGCGGCTCGCTGGGCTCGCGCCACGGCAGCGCCACCGTCATCCTCGAGAGGGAGTAGGCCATGGCCGCGCCAGAGAAGAAGGAACGGAAACTGCCGGCGCCCCTGGTCAGCCCCGAGACCAAGGACTACTGGGACGCCGCCGGGGAGGGCAGATTGCTGGTGCGCAAATGCACGGCGTGCGGCGAGGCTCACCACTACCCGCGCACGATTTGCCCCTTCTGCTTCAGCGACAAGACGGCGTGGATCACGGCGTCGGGCAAAGGCACGCTCTATTCCTACAGCGTCATGCGCCGCGCGCCGGTGCCGTACGTGATGGCCTACGTCACGCTGGCTGAAGGCCCGACGATGATGACCAACATCGTCGACTGCGACTTCGACAAGCTGCGCATCGGGCAGGACGTCAAGGTCGTCTTCAAGGCCACCGAGGGCGGCCCCTCGCTGCCGATGTTTACACCGGCGTAGCTCTCACAGAGGGTTGTAGGCCGCGCCCCGTCAGCGGCCGTTGCACCGTGTCCGCGATGCCCCGACGATTAGTGATTCGGCAGGATGCTAGAACTCGTCCATAAAGAATTGATTTTGCTTGATTATCTGGGATGCGCTAATTTTCGTCAAGCCATCGTCAAAAGTCTTTTCCAAATTGGATCAATAAGTTAATATCCTCTTTGACGTTTGTGCATCAAATTTTTACACTCGCTTCATTCAGAGTCCGGACGACGCGTTGTTCGGACACATCAGGCGATTCTCAGAAAATTGATGACAACGATGAGCCATCCTCGCCGGTCCCTCTTCAAGGGAACCCTCGCCACCGTGTGGCGGTGGTTGGGCTGCCACATCCCGGCCCTTGTCGCCGGGATGTGTGGGCTGTGGATCGCGGCCATGGTGTTCATGGCGGTCGGTCGCGGTGACGAGCAGCGCGTGCTGAGCGGGCTGCAGCAGAAATCCGAGTGGCGGACTCGCGACCTGGAAGTACAACTGCACCGCGCCTCGGTCCCGATCGCGACGCTGGTGGCGCACTTGTCGATCAAGGCGGCCGACGCCGGATCGTTCGAATCCTTCGCCAGGCGCATGCTGTCATCGGATGCGGCGATGGTATCCCTGGAATGGCGGCCCCGCGCGGCATCGCGGGAGCCCGGCGCGCCCACCCCCTCCGGCGGGCCGACGGTTGTGCCGGCCGACGAATTCCCGGCCGTGCACCAGGTTCGTGCCGACGCGGACGCGCCTGCGCATGCCGATGCATTGTGGCTGGATGCACGGATGCGCCAGGCGGCCGTCCGGGCCCGCGACGAAGGCCGGCCCCGCGCGACGCTGCCGCAATCACCCGCTGGCGGGCCGCCGCGCGAGCAGGTCATCGTGCTTGTCTGGCCGGTCTTCCAGGGTGGTGACGCCCCGATGTCAATGGAGGAACGGCGCGCCCGGTTCCTGGGCTTTGTTACCGCCAGCTACTCGGTCCGCGCGTTGTTGGTCGCGGCGTTCGCGGACGCGCTGTCGCCGATGTCCAATGTCCGGTTCTTCGTCGAGAACCAGGAAGAAAACAATGAGCGCACGGCGACCGAGGTCGCGAGCTATTCCCTCTCCAGGCGCGCTGTCGGGCCGGCGCTGGAAACCCCGGGCAACGCACAGCCGGGCGACGTTCGCGTCAACCGTGCAGTCACGGCGCACGGGCAGACATGGCAGGTCATGTTCAACTATCCGGCGGCGGTCGTCGATGAGCTGCGGTCGTCCTCGCAATGGGCCTGGCTCGGCGCCTTGTTGCTGGCCACCATTGGCATTGTTGTCTACCTGGGGCAGGAAGGGTCGCGCCGCAGCGCCATCGAACGGCTGGTTTCCAAGCGCACGGCGGCGCTGACGACGGCCTACCGGGTCCTGAAGCAGGAGATGAACGAGCGGGAGTCGGCGCAACGCGCCCTGCTGGAAACCGCCGAGACCTTGCGGGCGCTGGTCGATGGCTCGGCGCATGCGATCGTCGCCATCGCGCCGGATCACAAGATCCTTCTCTGGAACAAGGCGGCGGAGCAGATCTTCGGCTTCGCGGCGCAGGAGGTGGTCGGCAACCGGTACCCCATGATTCCCGCCAGCGGCCGCGACGCATTTCATGCGTTGCTGGCCGATGCCTGCGACGGCAACGTCCAGAAGAACGTCCACTTCAGTTGCGTGCGCAAGGACGGCACTTCCGTTGAAGTGAGGTGCGGCGGTGCACCGTTCTACGATGCATCGGGCACGCTGCGCGGCATCGCCTGGATGCTGGAAGATGTGACGGAGCAGCTGGCCACCGAGGCGATGCTGCGCCAGGCGCAGAAGATGGAAGCGGTGGGCACCCTCACGGGCGGGCTGGCGCACGACTTCAACAACCTGCTGGCCATCGTGATGCTGAACCTCGAGAACGTCCTCGACCTGGCGCCGATCGGCGAGGTCCAGGAGAGCATCGAGCGGGCGTTGAGCGCGGCGGAGAAAGGCGGCGAGCTGACACGCCAGCTGCTCACCTTCGCCCGCAAGCAGCCGTTGCGCCCGCAGCTGCTGGACCTGAACGACCTGATCGGCAAGACGGTGAAACTGCTGGACCGGGCGCTGGGCGAGCAGGTGGTGATCCGCTTCGAGCCGTCGGCCGGCCTGCCCCGGGTCGCCATCGACGGTGCGCAGCTCGACTCCGCCATCGTCAACCTGTCGGTGAACGCCCGCGACGCGATGCCCGGCGGCGGCCTGCTGACGATCAGGAGCGTGCTCATGACGCTCGATGCAGCCGAGACCTCGGGGCCGGTGCAGATTCCGCCGGGCACGTACGCCGTGGTCGAAGTCTCGGATACCGGCACGGGCATGCCGCCCGACGTCGCCAAGAGGGTGTTCGAGCCGTTCTTCACGACCAAGGGTCCCGGCAGGGGCACCGGCCTCGGGCTGAGCATGGTGTTCGGCTTCATGAAGCAATCCCGCGGCTACACCACGGTGCACAGCGTCGAGGGACGCGGCACCACCTTCCGTCTCTACCTGCCCGTCGACGATGCCGGTGTGCTGGCTGTGACCGACAGCGCGGTCGCGGACGGCGTCGCGGAGGGTCGCGGCGAGAAGATCCTGGTGGTCGAAGACAATGTGCAGATCCGCAAGGTCGTCGTCAGCCAGCTCGAGTCGCTGGGCTATCGGCCGGTCGAGGCGTCGACCCCGCTGGAAGCGCTGCGCATCGTCAACGACGAGGATGGCATCGAGCTTCTGTTCACGGACATCGTCATGCCCGGCGGCATGGACGGCTTCGGGCTGGCCCGCGCCGCCCAGTCGCGTCGTCCTGGCCTGCGTGTCCTGACAAGCTCGGGGTTCACCGGCGAGAGCGCGGCCCCCGACCGTTCCGCGCAAGAGGACTTCCCGCTGCTGGCGAAGCCCTATCGCCGGGAGGCGCTCGCCGCCGCGGTCGCCGACGCGCTGTCACCCCGCGACCAGCAACCCGACCAAGTGGCCAGCGCCGCCTGAGGAACATCCGGCTCAACTGGGAGCGCCGCCTTCCGGCCGGCTCATGATCCGGCGCTTCGCGCCGGTGCCGGCTGGAAGCCGGCGGTCCCATGGAAAGGTGCAGGAAATAGCACGCCGTTGCACTTTGGTTGAACGGTCCAGGCCAGTCCCAGCGGCGATGCCGGGGATGTGCGGCGCTTGACCGCCCGCGCCCACGGCATTCAAATAGCGTCGCGCAAGGCGGGGATGTCTCATGCGGACTGTCCTGGTCGCCGACGATCACCCGATGTTTCGCGAAGCATTGGCGAGCACGCTGAGGGCGCTCGACGATCGGGTGGATGTGCTCGAAAGCGGGTCATTCGGGGAGGCGGTCGAGCAGGTTTCCGCCGGCGCAGACATCGACCTGATCCTGCTCGATCTTCGCATGCCCGGCATGAACGGCGTGAAGGGTGTCCGCTCGCTGCGCGTGCGACGGCCCGATATTCCGGTCGCCGTCATCTCGGCTTTGGCCGACAGCTACGTCGTGCGCGAGTGCTTCGACGCCGGGGCGGTCGCCTATATCCCGAAGTCGCTGTCGCGCGACGCCATCATCTCGGCGATCGAGACGATCCTGCAGGGCGGCACATATGCACCGGCCGGAAGCCTGGACGCCGGCGGTGGCGTGCAGCAGGACGCCGAGGACGATGTACTCGACGACGCCATCCGCTGCCGCTTCGAGCTGCTGACCAACCAGCAGCGCAAGGTGCTGGAGCTGATGTCCGAAGGGAAACTCAACAAGCAGATTGCCTTCATCATCGACGTGCAGATAACGACCGTGAAGTCGCACGTATCGAGCCTGCTGCAGAAGCTGGGCGTGTCGAGCCGCACGCAGGCCGTCATCCTCTATCAGAAATACCGGCGATACCTGTCAGCGTCGCACTGAGGCGATGAGCGCCCGCAGGCGCGCCGGCTTGATCGGCTTGGTCAGCAGGCTCACCAATGAGAGGCGCCTGACCTCCGCCTGAACCTCCGGGCTGCGATCGGCGGTGATCACGGCGGCCACGACGTCTTCGCCCAGTTGCTTGCGCAGGTGAGTGATCAGGTCAGTGCCGAGGTCACCACCATCGAGATGGTAGTCGGCCAGGATGATGTCGGGCCGGAAACCTGTGATGCGCGCCTGCGCGTCGCTGCGGCCGACCGCTGCCACCGCCTGACACCGCCACGTCGACAGCAGCCGCGTCATGCCGTCCAAGACGGCCAGGTCGTTGTCGATCACCAGGACGCGGACATCGTCGACGGCGCTGGCGCGCGGCGGCGCGGCCGGACGCACTGCCATGGTGCGCGACGATGTGCCGGCCAGAGGCACGAAGACCGAGAAGCACGAGCCTCGTCCCGGCCGGGAACGGACCTTGACCTGATGGCCCAGCAGACGGCTGATGCGCCGGACGATCGACAGGCCCAGCCCATAGCCCGTCTGGGCACCCTCGACCGGATCCAGGCGCCGGAACTCCTCGAAGATCTCGTCGATCCTTTCGGCTCGGATGCCGACGCCGGTGTCGTGGACCTGCAGCTCAAGCAGGTTGCCGCGCCGGCGTGCACCGAAGAGGACACGCCCGGACAAGGTGTAGCGGCAGGCGTTGGTCAGGAAGTTCTGCAGCAGGCGGCGCAACAGTCGGGGGTCGGACTGCACGGCGAGCGCGCAGGGCATCGAGGTGAATGACAATCCCTTGCGCTCGGCAAGCGGCGCTAGTTCGTCGCGCAGGGCCTCCATCAGCGGCGCCAGCGCAACGTCCTGGATGCTGGTGCTGACATGGCCTGAATCAAGCCTCGACATGTCCAGGAGGATGTTCAGCAGGTCCTCGACGTTGCCCAGCGCGTGATCGATCTTGGATACGACGATCTTGCCGTCGCGCGTCAGGTCGGCATCCTGGAGCGAGGCGACGAACAGCCGGGCGGCGTTCAGCGGCTGCAGCAGATCGTGGCTGGCGTCGGCCAGGAACTTGGTCTTGCTGATATTGGCCTGCTCGGCCTCGACCTTGGCAGCCTGTAGCTCGCGGGCGATTCGACGACGCTTGTCGACCTCGCGCGAGAGGGTCTCGTTCAGCTCCGACAGGGTCGCCGTGCGTTCCCGCACGCGCCGCTCGAGCTCCTCGTTGGCAGCCTCCAGCATCTGCTCGGCCCGCCGCCGTTCGGTGATGTCCTGGATCAGCGAAAAGAAGCCGACGACCTCGCCATGGTGATTGCGGTGGGGCACATAGGTGGCGAAGCCGAAACGCGGACTGGTTTCCGACGACCGCAGCGGCAGGTCGAACATGACGGTATGGCCGTTCAGCGCTCTTTCGACGTAAGGCCGGCGCTGCTCGTACTCGGCCTGGCCGAGGATCGAGCACAAGGTCTGCCCCAGGATGAGGGCGCCGCCCGGGGCATAGGCCGCGCGATAGGCACGGTTGACGAAGCGATAGCACTGGTCGCGGTCGACATAGGAAATCATCGCCGGGACGGCGTTGGCGAACAGGCGGATGCGCTGCTCGCTGTCTTGCAGGGCTTCCGCGGCCAGCTTGCGCTCGGCGAGAACCTTCTCGCGCTCCTGACGCTCGGCATCCTTGAGGTCGGTGATGTCGGTGTAGATCGAGGCGATACCGCCTTCGATCGAGCGGCGGTCAGTGGCCTGCACCCAGCGGCCGTCGGCCAGCGCGTAGACCCAGCGCTGCTCGGCACCACTGCGGCTCGCCTTCCGCTGCCGCCGTCGCTCGGCCATCCAGCGGTTGGCCGAGCTATCGCCGGGCAGGATTTCCTTCGCTTCCAGCTCCATCCGGATCAGCTCATCAAACGAGATGCCGGCCTCGATGCGGCTGGTCAGGTTGGGCCAAAAATCGAGGAAGCGGCGATTGAACAGGATCAGCCGGTCGTCCGGGTCGAAGATGGCGAAGCCTTCGGAGATGCTGTCGATGGCGTCGCGCAGCCGGTTCTGCGCGACACGGCTGGCAACGATGGCCTGGCTCAATTCAAGGTTCGATTGCTCGACCGCCTGCAGGGCGTGCTCCAGCTCGCGCGTGCGGTCGCGGACCTTCTGGTCGAGCAGGATCGCGGTCTGGAACAGCTGGTAGGCATTGCCCTGCATGTCGAGGCTGTGCTCGACACGGCTCATCAGGGCGCGGTTGATCTCCGTGAGCTTCGCGACGGTGCGCCGCAGAGCGTCCACGTCCTGGTCGGTGATGGGCAGATCCCGTTCTGCCGCCATGGCTACCCTCGTCCGAGAGCGATCCCGGTGAAGGTCTGGCTCATGTGCATCATGCCGAACTGCTCGCCGTAGGTGTTGAATCCCACGACGTGGTTCTGGGCCATGATGTGCGAGACATCGGTCAGCAACTGGCGCTGCTCCATCTCGACGTAGCGCAGGACGCAGTCGAAGCCGATCACGGCCTCGATCTCGCCCAGCTCCCGGCGCAGGCCGTCGAACAGCGACACCAGGTTTGCCCGCAGATCGCCGCTTCGGGCCAGGCTCAGCACGATCCCCTCGTCGATGGCGCAGAAAAAATGCAGGCCGTCATCATCGACGCGTTGGATGGCGCGGACGTAGTGGCGGCCGCCGGCCTTCACGACCAGCGGATTGGCCGCGAACACCAGCGGCGTCAGCTCGTCGCGGGCGATGCCGATCATGCGGGCATATTCCTCGGCGGCCGGCTCGGCGTTGATCTCCATGACCAGCCGGCGGGCCGGGTCGGCGCGGGTGACGACGATCTTCTGGTCGAGCGGCTGGAAATGCTGGGTCTGGAACACCCGGAAGTCGAGATCGGTCGAGACCAGCACCAGCAGCGAGGCGTTGGTGAGGACCCGGCCATCGAGGAAGACGCTTGGTTCGCGGAAGGCGAGATTGTCGCCGGCCGAGCCGCCGATCAACGGGATCTCGTCCAGCGCATCGGCGAGGGCGCTGACGATGGTTTCCTCCCGCATCGACAAGCCGTCGTTGATCAGCAGGGCAAACGTATGCGGCGACTGCAGGCGGCGGCGGACAACATTGTGCTCGGCGATCAGCGCCTGGGTCACGGCCGGCCCGTCGGCGATCTCGAAGGTCGAGGTGGGCTCGATCAGGCGGACCGACGTGACGAAGTGCCCGGCCGACAGGCTGAGGCCGGTGATCGTGCCCTGCCTGTAGCCGGCCGGCGTGATCTCGCCCGCCGTGGTGCAGCCGAGCACGCGGATGCTCGGGGCATGCCGGGCGACTTCCGCCAGCATGGCCGGCACGTCGTAGTGGGGCGAACAGAACAACAGGATCATCTCCATGTGATCCTGGGCGATGGCCGCGATCAGCTCCGCGACGGCGTCCTCCGTCGAGGTCTTCATGCTCATTCCCCGGCGGATCCCGCGGTCGCCGGAAATCTCGTGCTTTGCGGTCGTGCGACCTGGGTACGACATCGGGCTTCCTCCCTGAAGCTTATCGTGACGGGCCGGATCGGACTACTGATCCAAGGATCGAGTACCGCGCTATCGCGCATGAAGATGAACCATAGAGGCACGGAGGCAAGGCGAATGAAGGTTCCACGCGCCGAAAGCGCAGTTTCTCATCGTCTGTATCTCTGTGCCTCTGTGGTTGCTTTCTACGCGCGGGAGTTATGCGCATCACGGCGATGATGATTTCGAAATCGGTTTCTGGCTAGCCGTAGCTTTTTCGTTCCTAAGTCCTATTCCGGCGGACCTTCCGTTCTCGCTACTGTGCGTCGACAGGTCAGCGGCATCACATCGACGCGGCGTTCAGCGCCGGGCGGTCGCCATTGCCCGCGAGCGAAACGCTCGGGGGAAGGCTGTCATTGCCTTCGTATGACAATAGTAGCCGGGAGGATCGGCCATGAAAACGCGGGCGGCCCTCGTCGTCGCTCCCAAGAAGCCACTGGAAGTCGAGATGGTCGATCTCGAGGGGCCCAGGCAGGGCGAAGTCCTCGTCGAGATCAAGGCGACCGGCATCTGCCACACCGATGAATTCACCTGGTCGGGTGCCGACCCCGAGGGCTTGTTCCCTGCCATCCTCGGCCACGAAGGCGCCGGCGTGGTGCTGGAGGTCGGGCCGGGCGTGACGTCGGTGGCGCCTGGCGACCACGTGATTCCGCTCTACACGCCGGAATGCGGCGTCTGCAAATCCTGCCGCTCGGGCAAGACCAACCTGTGCACCGCCATCCGTGCCACGCAGGGCAAGGGCCTGATGCCCGACGGCACCAGCCGCTTCTCGCTGGGCGGCAGGATGGTGCACCACTACATGGGCTGCTCGACCTTCGCCAACCACACGGTGCTGCCGGAGATCGCGGTGGCCAGGATCCGCAAGGACGCACCGTTCGACAAGGTCTGCTACATCGGTTGCGGCGTCACCACGGGCATCGGCGCAGTGATCAACACGGCCAAGGTCGAGGCCGGCGCGAACGTGGTGGTGTTCGGGCTGGGCGGCATCGGGCTCAACGTCATCCAGGGCGCGCGCATGGTGGGCGCCAGGATGATCGTCGGCGTCGATCTCAACCCGGGGCGCAAGGCAATGGCCGAGAAATTCGGCATGACGCACTTCGTCAATCCGAAGGAAGTGACAGGCGACCTGGTTCAACATCTCGTTGCGCTGACCGACGGCGGCGCCGACTACAGCTTCGAATGCATCGGCAACGTGCAGGTGATGCGCCAGGCGCTGGAATGCTGCCACCGCGGCTGGGGCGTCTCGACCATCATCGGGGTGGCCGGCGCCGGTCAGGAGATCGGCACGCGGCCGTTCCAGCTGGTCACCGGACGGGTGTGGAAAGGAACGGCGTTCGGCGGCGCCAAGGGTCGTTCGGATGTGCCGAAGATCGTCGACTGGTACATGGAGAAGAAGATCAACATCGACGATCTGATCACGCACAAGCTACCGCTGGAGCGCATCAACGAAGGCTTCGACCTGATGCACGAAGGCAAGTCGATCCGCAGCGTGGTGGAATACTAGTGAACGCCCCAACGCTACGCAGTCGCCGCCGCTGTTTCGGTGGGGAGGTCAGGTTCTACACTCACATGTCGACGGAGTTCTGCTCGAGGCCGCAGCGGCGACGGGTAGTGAGTGAAGTAGGTTCGGCACCCGCCGCAACACAACACGCTGCTTCACGAGCCCGCGGGCCACGCGAAGTCTGGCCGCAGCCCTGCATACACCGGCCGACCGTCGGACGGCCTGGGGTATCCCTTCGACTCGTCCCAGAAGGCATGGTACGTCGCCTTTGGAAACTTGTCAGTGTCGTACCCCATGATGTTCGGCACGGCAACGCGGATGCGATGCTGCTTGTCGTCCAGCATCAGCGCCGAATTGCATTCGGTGCAAAGGCAGATCTCCAACGGACCGCCTGGATTATCGGCGTTGAACGGTACGCGCTTGATCTTCTCAGGGTGGTCGACCTTCAGGTCGCCGTAGTTGAAGAAAGCCACGTGCGTGGTGTGTTGCTTGGTCACAGATTTGCAGACATTGCAGTGGCATTCGTGGTTATCGATGGGCTCGGCGGAGGAGGTGACGTGCACATGCGAGCACCCCCCGGAGTATTTTGCGGTCATAGCTTCGCACTCCTTTAACCGGCTGCTTGGTCTGGGGACCATCTGCACACTAGCACTTTCCGTCGCTGACGCCTACGTCCTCAAACTGATCCTTTGGGATGATGACGAGCGCGTTGAGGTTCTGTCCAACATGCGTAAGACAGCGACAGGTCGCGCTCATGTCTTTATTGCTGAGCGCGTTGTGCCCGGCCCCCAACATTGCACTTTTTTCAAAGCTCTATGACATGGTGCGCGGGCTGGGCACGCCTGCAATTGATGCCGCCCCTGCCCGGCTTCACGCCGGGCCGCTGGGCTGCCTTCCTCGACGCCTGCGGCATGCTGCTGGACAAGCACGGACGGGAGCTGCACTAGCCGGGCTGGAAAGAGCGCGAGCTGTTCGGTCTTGATCCGCATGCGCCCGCCGAGCGGCAGGACGCGGCAGGACTGGCGTTCGCCCTGGCGCACGCGCCCGATGCGGCCATCGTCGCGTGCACAAGGTATGAAACAGGGCCCGCTCGCGGCGGGGCCTTGGGAGGCGTAGCTTCTCTTCAGTGACGAGCTCCAGCCTATACGCCCGTCGGCCACCTTCTCCCCGCCTTCGCGGGGAGAAGGCCCGAGTCACTGCAGCGGGTTGTCCCGGGCGTCCAGCAGCGGTACGCCGTATTCCTTCAGGATCGCGGTGACCGCGGCTTGATTGTCGCGGACGAGTTGGTTGACGGTGTTCTTCCACTCGGTCTCGCCCGGTCGCACCCCCATGCTGATGTAGAAGGCCATGCGGGTCGACCTCGCGTCCTTCAGCAGGGGGGCGATCTTCAGCGTGCCGTCGTGCTGGCGTGCGAAGTAACCGGCGATCGGCCCCCATAGTAGCGCCACATCGATCTGCTTGCCGGCAAGATCGTCGAGCATCTGCTTGCCGGGTGCCTCGGCGCGAGTGTCGACATGCAGGTGGTACGGTCGGGCGTTGGCCATCAGGCCGCTGCCGGCGGCGAGATCGGCCGGCGGCGTGCCGGCGATGACCCCGATGCGCAGCGCCCTGAGCCTGGGGTCAGCAATCGTGTCGACGTCGAGACCGTCGGCCCGGCGCGTCACGATGACGTAGCTCGAACGGTAGTAGGGATTGGTGCTCTGGACCAGGTCAGCGCCGCTGGCGATGCCCATCACCAGATCGCAGCGGCGGGCGCGCAACGTGTTGCGCAGGAAACCGACCGAATTCGGATACCATGTGTACTGCAGCGGCAGGTCGAGCTTGCTGGCGAACAGGGCCGCGATCCTGTTCTCGAAGCCTTCAGCCTTGTCGTTCGAAAATGGCAGGCCGCCGGGATCGGCACAAACGCGCAGCGCGGAGCGGTCACCGGCTTCGACCGGCGTTTGCGCAAGCGTGGCGGCCGGCAGGCATAGAGTCAGCGCGACCGCATACGCGGTACGGCGGACAAGAAGGAAGCTGTTTGTCGTCACGTGGAGTTTTCAAGCCTTCTCCCCGCGAAGGTCAGGGGCGCGCAAGCGCTCCCGAGGGGAGAAGGTGGCGCGAAGCGCCGGATGAGGGGCCTCGCGGTGCCGGGAAACGTACGCCGGTGTGCGTCTGATCGCGACCTTGTGTGCATCGACGTCGTGAAGCCCCTCATCCGCCCTTCGGGCACCTTCTCCCCTCGGGAGCGCTTGCGCGCCCCTGACCTTCGCGGGGAGAAGGCTGAAAACTATCGGGACGTTCCCATGCAGATCTCCTCGGCCTTTGCGGCATCCTCCGACTTCTTTTCGTACTTCGCCGGCCGGCCGCGTCCGATGGCGTTGTCCGAGCGCGCCTTGAGATAGGCGTAGATGTCGTTGATGTAGCACATGACGTTGAAGTCGGTCCCCAGGGCCGGCATCTTCTTCTCGCCCGTCTGCTTGCCGTTGACCACGATGTCGAGGAATTGCTCGAAGGGCTGGGTCTTCAGGGAATCGATCAGGGCCGGCCCGAAGCTGCTGCCCAGGCCGTCGGGCCCGTGACAGGTGTGGCAGCTGGCGTGATAGCGCCGATAGCCATTGAACGTTGCCCAGTCGACCGTTCCATCGGCGCCGATCCGATAAGGCTTTTCGTCGTCGGCCGATGGCCGGGCGGCGGTCTGGGCATTGATGATCGAGGGGATTGCGATCGCGATCAGGCATGCGGTGAGGGCGGCAAGACAGCTTGAACGATGTCCACGGTGCATGCTGATCCTCGTGGTCCATGCGATTGGCAAGCGAGCTTCGGAGAGATGCGGGAAGGCGAAATCCGCCTCCCCGCACCAAACCTTGAGCGCGTTCAGTTCGGCAATGCGAACACCGTCAGGACACCGCCGAGCTGAGTGTAGTTCGACAGGGCCTTGTAGGCGCCGACGGCCCCGAGGCCTTCCGAGTCGCCCGTCAACCCGGCCGCCATGCCGATGCCGGCCCAGCCGCCGATGCCGGACAGCACGGCTATGTACTGCTTGCCGCCGTGGCTGAACGTGTTGACGTTGCCGATGATCCCGGACGGCGTCTTGAACTTGTACAGTTCCTTGCCCGTCTCGGCGTCGACGGCCTTGAGGTATCCTTCGAGCGTGCCGTAGAAGACGATGCCGCCGCCGGTCGCGAGCGCTCCGCTCCATACCGAGAACGGCTCGGGGATCGACCACTTGATCTTGCCCGTCGTGGCATCCCAGGCGATGAAGTTGCCCAGGTTGGTCTTGCCCTCCGGCGGAAACATGCTCAGCGTCGCGCCGACAAAGGGCTGGCCCGCGGTATAGGCGACCTTGAACGGCTCGTAGTCCATGCAGACGTGGTTTGTCGGCACGTAGAACAGGCCGGTCCGCGGCGAGAACGCGGCGGGTTGCTGGTCCTTGGTGCCCAGCGCCGCCGGGCAGATGCCCTTGGTGTTCACGTCCTGACCGCTGGCCTCGGTCGAGTACTTCTTGACGCGCTCCGGCAGGCCGGTCTTGACATCGACCTTCGTCGCCCAATTGACCGTCGGATCGAACTTCTCGGCGACGAGCAGCTCGCCCGTCACGCGGTCAAGCGTGTAGCCGAATCCGTTACGGTCGAAGTGGACCAGCAGCTTGCGCTCCTGGCCGCCGATCCTCTGGTTGACAAGGATCATCTCGTTGACGCCATCGTAGTCCCACTCGTCGTGCGGCGTCATCTGATAGACCCACTTCGCCATGCCGGTATCGGCATCGCGCGCGAAGATCGTCATCGACCACTTGTTGTCGCCGGGACGCTGGACCGGGTTCCAGGTGCTGGGATTGCCCGTGCCGTAGTAGACGAGGTTGACTTCCGGATCGTAGGAGATCCAGCCCCAGGTCGTACCGCCGCCGATCTTCCACTGATCGCCCTGCCAGGTGCCCGTGCCCGAGTCCTTGCCCACGGGCTTGCCGAGCGCCGTGGTCTTCACCGGGTCCATCAGAGTGTCGGAGTCCGGCCCCATCGACCAACCGACCCATGCCGGCTTGCCGGTCTTGATGTCATAGGCCGTCACCTTGCCGCGGACGCCGAACTCGCCGCCGCTGTTGCCGATCAGGACCTTGTCCTTCACGACCAGCGGCGCCGACGTGCCGGTCTCGCCCTTGGCGGGATCGCCGTCCTTGACCGACCACTCGACCTTGCCGGTCTTGGCGTCGAGCGCAACCAGGGTCGTATCGGCCTGGTGCAGGAAGATCTTGCCGTCACCGTAGGCGACACCGCGATTGACGGTGTCGCAGCACATCACCGGGATAACGTTCGGATCCTGCTTGGGTTCGTGCTTCCAGACGATCCGCCCGTTGTTCTTCAGGTCGAGGGCGAAGACGGTGTTGGGGAACGGCGTATGGACGTACATCATGTCGCCGATCACCAGCGGGCCGCCTTCGTGGCCGCGCAGGACACCGGTGGAGAACGTCCACATCGGCTGCAGATTCTTGACGTTGCCCTTGTTGATCTGCTCGAGCGCGCTGTAGCGCGTGTTCGCATAGTCGCCGGCCGGCATGACCCACTGGTTCGGGTCTTTCGACAGCTTCGCCAATTCGTCATTGGCGCGGACGATGGCCGGCTGCGACACGAGCGCAGCAGCAAGTGCAAGCGCAGACACGGAAACGCACAGCTGTTTCGGCATTGCCTTTCCTCCCGTTGGTCGTGATCGCCGCTGATGCAATGCCGTTGAGCAGGGGCATCGCCCAGGCCGATCCGATAATCGCTTCTCTCACATTGTCGCCGGTCCCGCCGGCACGCGGTCACAGCACATCGCGTCTCTCCTCGAGACGCACGTTGATTGCGGCTGAAGAAGCTTCCTCGCCGGCAGCCGTGCCCCGAACGACCCGGATATTCGATTGTTACCGGTCCGCCTTGTGCGGCTTCTCGACCGGTGCGGTGGACAAATCGATCAGATTTGTGCGCAGGCGTATGCGTTGATCTCCAAGCCCACCGCGATCTCGTCGACTTTCGGCTTTCTCCATGTCTTCATCGGCGTCTCCTCAGGGCCCGGGTTATTGCAGCAAGCTCGTTGCGACGACGGTCTCCTTCGGGAAGCGCCGAGGAAAGCCGGCATCCGTGTGCATGATGCGCTCTCCGCCAGCCGGGCTGAATTCTACTTTGGGCCTATATCCGGCTCCCCGCGGACGGCTTAGTTTGAGGAGGTAAGCGACTGGTCGCTCTCGGCCTGCCGCGGGCATTGAACGCGATTGACCTCGCGATGTCCGTCTGTTCTCTTGCTGCAACGAAACGAAGTCCGATAGCGGACCTGACACATGATCGTGCGCCGTTTCGCTCCGGTTCTGGCCGCTCTGATGCTCGCTGCTCCCTGCACCGGCGCGCGGTCGAGCGACTATCCGACAGCCGTCATCGTCGACTACGTGATCGGCTGCATGGCCAGCAATGGACAGACGCAGGAAATGCTGCGGCGCTGCTCGTGCAGCATCGATGCCATCATGTCGATCATCCCCTATGACGCCTACGAGCAGGCGGAAACGATCATGCGGATGCAGCAGGCCACCGGAGACCAGGTCGCCGTCTTCCGCAACGCGAGGATGCTGAAGGCCAAGGTCGATAGCCTGCGGCTTGCCCAGATTGAAGCTGATTTCCGCTGCTTCTGACTTGGAATCAGACTGGAGACAGAATGAGCGACAAGGATGCCTTGCAGCAGGCCAGTAGCCTTCATGGTGAGCCTGTCGAACCATGAAGGCATCGCACGAACCGCGGTGCGGCGCTTCATGGTTCGACAGGCTCACCATGAAGCGATTCCCACTTCTTCAGTCAGGCTCCTGGAGGCGGGCATGAACGTTGTCGTCAAGGGCGCGATCATCGCGGCGCTGGGCCTGCTCGGCTCATCGGCGCTGGCGTCGACCGCCTATATCTCCAATGAGAAGGGCAACACGATCAGTGTCGTCGATCTCGATCGTCTGGAAGTGACGCAAACAATTCGTGTCGGCGAACGGCCGCGCGGCATCACGCTGAGCAAGGACAAGAAGCTTCTCTACATCTGTGCCAGCGACGCGGGCCATGTCGAGGTGCTGGACCTGGCCACCCTCAAGGTGGTGCGGACGCTGCCGAGCGGACCCGATCCCGAGCTGTTTGTCCTGTCGCCGGACGGCCGGCGGCTTTACATCGCCAACGAGGACAACAACATGGTGACGGTGCTCGATGTCGAGCGCCAGGTGATCGAGACCCAGATCCCGGTCGGCGTCGAGCCCGAGGGCATGGCCATCAGCCCCGACGGGAAATGGCTGGTCAATACCTCCGAGACGACCAGCATGGCGCACTTCATCGACACCGACTCGCTCAAGGTTGTCGGCAACGTCCTGGTCGACAGCAGGCCGCGCTTCGCCGAGTTCACACCCGACGGCAAGCATGTCTGGGTGTCGTCGGAGGTCGGCGGGACGGTCAGCGTCATCCACGCCGAGACACGCAAGGTCGTCCAGAAAATCGCCTTCGACATTCCTGGCGTGCGCAAGGAAGCCATACAGCCGGTCGGGGTCCGTATCACCGCCGACGGCAAGACGGCTTTTGTCGCCCTTGGGCCGGCCAATCGCATCGCCGTGATCGACACCGCCACCTACAAGGTGGAGCGCTATCTGCTGGTCGGGCAGCGGGTCTGGCAACTCGACTTCACGCCGGATCAGAAGCTGCTCGTATCGACCAACGGCGCTTCCAACGACATCTCGGTGATCGACGTCGAGAAGCGAAAGGTCGTGAAGTCGATCACCGTCGGCGAGCTGCCCTGGGGCGTCGCGATCCGTTGACGCGACAGAGGAGAGCGCGGAGCATGACGCGGACCGCACGTATTGCCGTCGCGGCGTTGGTCCTCTGCGGCATCATTGTAGCCGCAACGCACGGCGCGCGCTCGCAGGCACGGAGTCCCGACTGGCCCTGCATCCAGGTCCAGCAGCCCGAGCTCTCGGTCGGCGCCATGTGGACCGGCCCCGATCCGGCGCAGGCCGCCGCGACATGGCGGGACGCGCCGGCCGTGGTGGAGCTTGTGCGCCGCGTGGCGCCGCGGCGGGTGCCGGTGGATGAGGCGAACGGCGAGATCCGCCGCTTCCTCGCCGGTGTTCAGGGTGATCGCGGTGCCGTCGCCACGCAGATCTTCGCCGGCTTGTTCGAGAGCCTGGGCACGGAGCGCGGTGCCATTATTCGCGGCATTCACCGCTACAGTGCGCGGCAGGCGAGCCTGACGGAGCGGATCGAAAAGGCGAGGCGCGAACTCGATGCGCTCGATCCCAGGTCGACGGACACCAGGGTGCTCGCGCGACGCGCCGAGCTCGAAGCGCAGATGCTCTGGGATTCGCGGATCTTCGACGATCGCGAAAAGCTTCTGCCGGTCGTCTGCGAACAGCCGGCCCTGATCGAACGCCGACTGTTCGCCCTCTCGCGTGCCCTTGCCGAAGAGCTCAACAGGAACTGAGTCAACCCGCGAACCGCGGCATCACCTTGGTCGCCATCAGGTCGAGCGACGTCATGATCTGGTCGCGCTCGTGGATGCCCTGCGGGATCAGCAGCACCACCTCCTCGACCGGGATCTGCTGATACACCTGCTCAAGCCGGCGCGAGATCGTGTCGGGCGAGCCCACCAGGAGCTCGGGCACGCCATTGCCGAACGGGATCGACCAGGCGTTCCAGAACCACATCATGTCCTTCAGCCACTCCTGCGCCTGTTCGTCCGTCGGCGCACAGATGAAGATGCCGCCCCAGCCTGCCTCGTGTCCGCGCTGCACCGTGCGGCCGTGCTTGCCCGCCTCGATCTGGTAGGCGTCGCACAGCTTGACGAAGAACGGGATGTTGTCGGTCAGCACCAGTGGCTTGCCGCCGTAGCGCGCCCAGAACACCGCCGTGCGCATCGAGTTCGCGAAGCCGCCATAGAGCGGCGGATGCGGCGTCTGCAGCGGCCGCGGTGCGATGCCGACCTGCCTGATCTTCATGTCCGCGTCGACGCCGCGGCCGTAGTTCACGTAGACCGGATGCTGGTGCGGGTTGGTGAAGTCCCTGGGCGGGAAATTCCAGTACTTCCCCTGGTGGCTGAACGTGTCGCTGGACAGCGCCTTGACGACGATGTCGACGAACTCCGCGAAATACTCGCGGTTGGCCGTGTCGGCCGGCGAATCCTTGTTCCACGGCCCGACGGCGTTCAAGTCGTCGCGGATCTTGAAGTTCTCGACCCAGCGCGCCTGGTAGCCGCGCACCAGGCCGACGCCGAAGCGGCCGCCCAGCATGTTGTCCATGGTGGCGATGTCCTCGGCGACGCGCAGCGGGTTGTGCGTGGTCGACACGAAGCCGCAGGTGATGACACGCAGTTTCTTCGTGTGCCTGCCCAGCCACATGCCCATCAGCCGCGGGTCGTTGGAGATCTCGAAGCCCTCGATCTGCAGATGGTGCTCGGGATGCCCGAAGCCGAAATAGCCGGCATCGTCGGCGAAGCGCGCGTAGGCCGCTATCTCGTCCAGCATGCGCTGGTAGAGCTCCGGCCGCCGCCCGGCCATGCCCGACTCGAGCTCGGCCTTGCGCCCCACCGTGCAGTACATGAACAGGCTGAACTTCATCGTTTCCTCCGGTCGCTGGGGGCGCGCCACTCCAGTGGCGCGTCATGTCCAGCTCAAGACGAAGACGCGCGACTGGAGTCGCGCGCCCCCGGCAAAATCTTCGACCGCTTCTCCAGCCACCAGCCGATCTCGCTCGGCCACAGCGCGAAGTCGGCATCGCAGCCCAGCGCCTGCGCCGCATGCAACGCCCAGAACGGATCATAGAGCGCCTGGCGTCCCACGGCGATCAGGTCGGCATGGCCTTCCTGCAGGATGGTTTCGGCCTGCGGACCGTCGAGGATGAGGCCCACGGCCATGGTGGCGACGCCGGCGCGGCGCTTCACCGCCGACGCATACGGCACCTGGAAGCCGGGATGGCGCGGGATCGGCGCTGCCGTCGCCGTGCCCGTGAGCCCACCGGACGAGCAGTCGACCACGTCGACGCCGCACGCCTTCAGCTCGGCCGCCAGGGCCACGGTATCCTCGAGATCCCAGCCGCCGGCGCCGTCGAGCGCCGAGACCCGGAAGAACAGCGGCTTGTGCGCCGGCCACGCCGTGCGCACGGCGCCTGCTACCTCAAGCGGGAAGCGCATGCGGCCGGCGCGGTCGCCGCCATAGGCATCGTTACGCGTGTTGCTGACCGGCGACAGGAAGCTCGCCAGCAGGTAGCCGTGCGCGCCGTGGATCTCGCAAACGTCGAATCCGGCCCGGTCGGCGCGCCTCGCCGCCTGCGCCCAGGCGTCGACGAATCCCGCGATCTCCGCCGGCGTGAGCTGATGCGGCACCAGCCAGCCCGGCCCGACGGGCTCCGTGGTCGGTCCGACCACCGGCCAGTCCGTGCGCCCGCGCGCCCGGTCGGCGTCGGTCAACGGGCCGTTGCCTTCCGGCCCGCTCTGTACCGCGCCCTTGCGGCCGGAATGGGTGAGCTGGATGCCGGCCAGCGCGCCCTGGCCCCGGATGAAGGCGACCAGCCGGCGCAGTCCCTCGACGTGCGCGTCGCTCCACGCGCCGAGGTCCATCTCCGTGACACGCCCGCCCGGCACCACGCCGGCGTTCTCGGTGAACACGATGCCGGCGCGCCCGCGCGCGAAGGCGCCCAGATGCACGAGATGGAAGTCGTTCACGAAGCCGTCGTTGGCCTGGTATTGCACCATCGGCGAGATGACCACGCGGTTGCGCGCCGTGACGCCGCGCAGCGCGAGGGGCGTGAACAGCAAGGGCCTCTGAACGGCGCCGTCATGCATTTGGTGGACTCCACGAGCGATAGACCGCGTCTTCGCTATTGTGGTGCCTGCGCGCGGCGTTTGCCAATATTCGGGGAATTCGGACTCATTGCCGCCAAGGCCGGACATTGCGAGGCGCAACACGCCGAAATCTGCCGTGACCAAATGGGTCGACAGCCGTCGGATGATCGGCAATCTTCGCGGCGCGCGGAAGTCCGATAGACGTCCGAATACCTGGGAACAACGATGCGTTTCATCGATGCTAGCGAGATCCGAAGGCTTCTGACATTCCCGGCGCTCGTTGCCGCCCTGGAGGCGGCACACCGCCGCCCGAGGATGGAGGTCCAGGATGGCGTCCTCGGCAGCGAGAAGGAACTGTACTTCGCACGCAATGCCGTCGACCGCGGCAGATTCATGGCGAGCAAGCTCATCACCAGCTTTCCCGCCAATCTGGCCGAGGGGGAGCTGCCGGCGGTGCAGGCCGTGTGCGTCCTGTTCGACGGCACGAACGGCCGCCCCCTCGCCGTCATCGACGGCACCGAGATCACATATTGGCGGACTGCGGCCGATTCCGCGCTCGGCGCCAGGCTCCTCGCCCGGGACGATGCCCGCACGCTGCTCGTCGTCGGCGCCGGCGAGATGTCGCGATGGCTGGTTCGTGCCCATTGCGCCCTGAGGCCGTCGGTGCAGCGCGTGCTGATCTGGAACCGGACCAGCGAACGCGCCGGCCATGTTGCGGCCTCGCTCGCACGAGAGGGGATTGCTGCCGAAGCAACTGCGGATCTCGAAGCAGCGACGCGCACGGCCGACATCATCTCGACATGCACGCGTTCGCACCAGCCGCTCGTGAAGGGTGCGAACCTGAAGCCGGGCACGCACCTCGACCTGGTCGGCGGCTATTCGCCGCAGACGCGCGAGGCTGACGACGAGGCGGCGCGCCGGGCCCTGGTCTACGTCGACCGGCGGGAGTCCGCCCTCCACGGCGTCGGCGACATCCTGCAACCCATCGCCAGCGGCGCGATCCGGGAGGCCGACGTGCTGGGCGATCTCTACGATCTGGTTGGCGGAACCGTCGATGCTCGCCGTTCACCGGGCGACATCACGTTCTTCAAGAATGCCGGTGGCGGCCACCTCGACCTGATGACCGCGGAAACCGTATTCATGCTGTCGGGGAAGGCGATACAGTAGGGCGCAAGCCGCAGCACGTGGGTTGGTGGCCCGCCAGCATGGCGGGCACCGGACGGGAGGAACCGCATGGCGCTTTACATGAAGCAGGCCTCGACCCGCGAGCGCGCGCTGCCGATGAGCAACGCCGAATGGGACGCCCGCGTGCAGCTGGCGGCCGCCTACCGCATCTTCGACCACCTCGGCTGGACCGAGATGATCTTCAACCACATCTCGTTGCGCGTGCCGGGCGACGAGCGAATTTTCCTGATCAACCCGTTCGGCCTGCACTACAGCGAGGTCAAGGCCTCGAACCTGGTGGCCATCGACATCGACGGCAACCCCGTGCGCGAGACGCTCTGGCCGGTGAACCGCGCCGGCTTCGTGCCGCACAGCACGCTGCACGCCAACATCGAGGACGCGCACTGCGTGATGCACACCCACACCACCAGCGGGCTGGCGGTGGCCTGCCTGGAGAGGGGCTTGGCGCATGACAGCTTTTACGGCGCGCAGCTCTACGGTCAGGTAGCCTACCACGAGTTCGAGGGAGTCACGGTCAACCCGGGCGAAGGCGCGCGCATGCTGGCCAGCATCGGCGACAAGCGTGCCGTGATCCTGCGCAACCACGGCCTGCTGGCCTGGGCCCCGACCCTGCCCGAAGCCTTCATGACGTTATGGACCTTGCAGCGCGCCTGCGACGTGCAGGTCGCCGCGGCATCGCTGGGCCCGCTCAACCCGATCCGCCCGTCCGTCTTCGAGCAGACCGCGCGCGACCGCGGCACCGGCGAGAAGCAGGTCTACGACATGCTGTTCGCCTCGCTGGTCCGCGCCATCGAGGCCAGGGATCCGGGGTACAAGACCTAGCCTTCATGGTGAGCTTGTCGAACCAAGAAGGCTCAGCACGACGGGCGGTGCGAGCCGCACCATTTGACAGGCTCACCGCACGACGGGCAGCATCGAGAAAAGGGAGAGGATCCCGCTCAAATGCAGATCGGTCCACTTACGAAAGCCTTCGTCCACGACTTGAGCGCCATCGAAGGGTGGCTGTACGACGACAACGTCTACGTCACCGCCGCCATCATGGACGCGATCGGCAACGCTGGCGTCCGCGGCCCGAATTTCGAGATCGGCGTCTATTGCGGCAAATACCTCGCCGCCATGCACCATTGCGCCAGCCTCTATCACGAGACGCCTCTGACCGTCGGCCTCGACGCGTACCTCTTCCATGGCAAATCTGAGCAGGATGCCCGCAACACCTGGGTTCGCCTCTTCGGTAGCACCGACGGACTGCACATCCAGCGGGGAAATTCGCTGACGACCAGTTCCTCAGAAATCATTGAATGGTGCAGCGGAGCGCGGCCGGCCTTCATTTCGATCGACGGCGACCACGCGGTTCAGCCGGTGCTCAGCGACCACGTCCTTTGTGCCGAGCTTCTGGCCCGCGGCGGCGTCATCGCGTCCGATGACTTCTGCAACTGGCGCATGATCGGCCTGATGGAGGGGATCGCGCGGTTCTTCCTGATGAACAACCGGCACCGAATCGTCCCGTTCGCCTTCTGCATGCACAAGCTCTACAGCTGCCACGCTGATTTCCACGACCGCTATATGAACGCGCTGATCGCGTGGTGCGACGCCAACCCCGACCTCGCGCCGCCCAGCGATTCATCGAATTGCGCCAAGCGAAGGGCCTCGCCACCACCTGCAAGGAGGTTTTCGGCGGGGCGTGCCTCGTCCTCTAAGTATCGAGATCGGCCTTGTCGATAACGCCCTTTCGAATGAGTGCGTCCAGGAGGCGGCGTTCTGGCGATTTCGTGTCCCGCACAGCCGCGGCCTCGCTGCGCAGTGCCTGCTGCTGATCGCTGTGCACAGCCTCCTCCTCGGGCGTCATGTCACGGACTTTGCCGTTGATGCTGACTTTGAGCGCCATCACCACCTCCACACCAGCATGCGACCGGCCGCTGTGTTCCCGGACGACATGATTGCCCTGATGCCGGTCAGCGGCGCTACGTCGACGACGATGAAGGCGTTCCAGAAGGCGCCCCTGCTTGGCCTGCGTGCTGTCGTGCCAGCTGCCCTCAAGGTTGCCCGTCTTGTAATCGCTGTCCTGGATGTTGCGAAGGAGTAGCCTTCCGCCGCAGATGCCGTGCGGTGAGGTGTTTTCGATCGTCCCGCTGGCCTGGATACTGGTCGCGCCGCCGTTATATTGTGCCACCAAGAGTGCTGTTCAGGTTCATCGTCGGCTGCGCCGAGCCGCTTCATGGTTCGACAAGCTCACCATGAAGCGGTAGGGGGCCCCGGCATGAGAATCCGAAAGAGGCGAAGGCCATGACCACACCCAAAGTCTGCATCGTCGGGGCCGGCGCAGTCGGTGGCCTGCTGGCGGCGAAGCTGGCGCAGGCGGGCGCCACCGTCAGCGTGCTGGCGCGCGGCGCCCACCTCGAGCGCATCACGGCGGACGGCTTGACGCTGGTCGAAGGCGAGCAGCGGTCGGTCGCCCGCCTGGCCGCGTCCGACGCTGCCGGCGCACTCGGGCGGCAGGACATCGTGATCGTCGCGCTCAAGGCCCAAGGCCTTGTCGCCGCGGCGCCGTCGCTTCAGCCGCTGGTTGGGCCGGACACGATCGTCGTCCCCATGATGAACGGCGTGCCGTGGTGGTTCTTCAGCGGCTTCGGCGGGCGCATGGCCGGCACGGTGCTGCAGAGCGTCGACCCCGGCGGCGTGATCTCTGCGGTCCTGCCGCCGGCGCAGGTCGTCGGCGCCGTGGTGCATCTGTCGTCGTCGATCGCGGTGCCGGGCACGATCCGGCGCGGCCGCGGCAATTTGCTGCTGCTGGGCGATCCCTCGGGTGCCGGGACGCCGCGCCTGGACCGTGTCGTCGAGGCGCTGGCAGGCGCTGGCTTCGAGGCACGCCCTACCGCCGAGATCCAGCGCGAGGTGTGGCTGAAGCTGTGGGGCAACATGAACATGAACCCCATCAGCGCGCTCACCGGCTCGACCGCCGACCTGATCATGGACGACCCGCTGACGGCGGATCTCGTGCGCCGCATGATGGAGGAGGCCGCCGACGTCGGCCTGAAGCTGGGCATCGAGATGAACATGACCATCGACCAGCGCTTCGACGTCACCCGCGAGCTGGGCGCCTTCAAGACCTCGATGCTGCAGGATCTGGAGGCCGGCCGCGGCCTGGAGATCGACGCCATCCTCGCCGCGCCGATCGAGATCGGAGACCGGCTCGGCATCGCCATGCCGTATTCCAGGGCCGTGCTCGGCCTGGTGCGACAGCGCGCGCTGAACGCGGGCCTGTACGCGTATCAACTGGAGCCACGGCCGGCGAAGGCGGCCGAGTAGAGGGTTGGTCGGGGCGCGCCACCCATAGATGCCAACAATGGCCGTTCACCTTCCTCCTCATCCTGAGGAGCGCGCCCTCAGGCGCGCGTCTCGAAGGATGGGCAACCGCACGGACGGTTCGACAATCGCTCGAACGAACCACCGGGACTGTTCCCCACCCTTCGAGACGGCCGCTGCGCGGCCTCCTCAGGGTGAGGAGTAGTGTGGACCAGCCAATGTCAGCGCCCCGACCAATACACCCACCCGCTGCGCCCGTAGCGCAACAGCCCTGCGCCGGCCGGCGAAAAGACCGGGTGACGCGCAGATACCGCCCAATAAGATGGCTCGAAGATAGAAAGCAAACGCGGACAGGCCGGGAGGATTCATGAAGCGCAGGACACTTCTCGCAGCCGCCGGCGCGGCACCCCTCGCGCTCGCCGCGCCGGCGCGCGCCCAGGCGTGGCCGAGCCGTCCCATCACCCTGTACGTGCCGTTCCCCGCCGGCGGCCCGTCCGACATGTTCGGCCGCATCCTGGCGCGCGGCATGGCGGCGCAGCTGGGCCAGCAGGTGGTGGTCGAGAACAAGAGCGGCCTGGGCGGCGTCACCGGTGTCGACGCCATCGCCAAGGCGGCGCCCGACGGCTACACCATCGGCATGAACAGCGCCGGGCCGTCGTCGATCGCGCCGTTCATCCTGCCGAAGATGCCGTTCGAGGATAAGGACCTGGTGCTGCTGACGCCGATCGCGCTGGTGCAGGAATTGATCGCATCCTCGGCCAAGCTGCCGGTCAACACCATCCAGGAGCTGATCGCGCATGCCAGGGCGAACCCCGGCAAGGTGAACTACGCCTCGTCCGGCACCGGCAGCATCACGCACCTGGCCGGCGAGCTGTTCAAGACCGCCGCCGGCCTCGACATCGTGCACGTGCCCTACCGCGGCGCCGCGCCCGCGGTGCAGGATCTGCTGGCCGGCCAGGTGCAGATGACGGTGCTCGACGTCTCGGTGCTGCTGCCGCACATCCGTGCCGGCAACATCAAGGCGCTGGCGGTCACCAGCAAGACGCGCTCGGCGCTGCTGCCCGACGTGCCGACCACGGCGGAAGTCGGGTTGCCGACGGTGCTGTCCGACAACTGGTACGGGCTCGCCGCGCCCGCCGGCGTCCCCAGGGACATCCTCGACCGCATCCACGCCGCGGCGGTCACGGTGCTCAAAACGAAAGAGGCGGCCGAGCCGATGATGGCGCAGGGCGCCGTGATCCGACCGATGACGCCGGCCGAGTACACCGAGTTCGTGCGCCTGGAGCGCGAGAAATGGGGCCCGGTGGTCAAGGCCAGCGGCGCCAAGATGGACTAGTTGTCATCCCGAGCGCAGCGAGGGATCTTCTGACGCAGGTGCACCGTGCATCACCCGTGGAAGATCCCTCGCTTCGCTCGGGATGACAGTTCGGAAGAAGAAAGTGATGAGCCTGCGATGACCACACTCGGCTTGATGGGTCTCGGCGTCATGGGCGCCAACCTGGCGCGCAACTTCGTCGATCATGGCGTGCGGCTGGCGGTCTACGACCCCGCGCCGGGCGCTGCCGACCGGCTGGCGACGGATCTCGCCGGCAACGGCCAGGCCTGCGCCACGCCGCAGGCCCTGGTCGCCGCGCTGCCGGCGCCGCGCACGGTTTTCCTGCTGGTGCCGGCCGGCGGTCCAACCGACGCAGCCATCGAGTCGCTGTTGCCGTATCTGAGCCCCGGTGACGTGATCGTCGACGGCGGCAACGCCTTCTACCGTGACACCGCCCGCCGCCAGGCAACCTGTACCGCGTCGAAGGTGCATCTCCTGGGTTTCGGCGTGTCGGGTGGCGCCGAGGGCGCGCGGCACGGCCCGGCGATCATGGCCGGCGGCGACAAGGACGCCGTGGTCCGCCTGGCACCGGTGTTCACATCGGTGGCCGCCAAGGCGCCCGACGGCACGGCGTGCTTCGCGCGTGTCGGCGCCGGCGCCTCCGGCCATTTCGTGAAGACCGTGCACAACGGCATCGAGTACGGCCACATGCAGCTGATCGCCGAGGCGTGGCAGGTGCTGCGCCGGCTGCTGCGCCTGCCTCACGAGGAGGTGCGCGACCTGTTCGCGACGTGGGCACGCGGCGCGCTGTCCTCGTTCCTGATGGAGTGCGCCGTGCGCGCGCTCGATACGATGGATGCCGACGGCACGCCGCTGATCGAGCGCATCGTCGACACCGCCGAGCAGAAGGGCACCGGCCAGTGGTCGGCCAACGCGGCTCTGGAGTACGGCGTGCCGGCACCGACCCTGGCCGAGGCCGTGCATGCGCGCTGCCTGTCGGCGCTCAAGGACGCGCGCCTGGCCGTCGAGGCGGCGCTGGGCCCCCCGACCATGGCCTTCGGCGGCGACAAGACGGCGCTGGTCGCCGCCCTCGAGCGCGGGCTGATGGCCGCCAACATCGCCGTGCTGGCGCAGGGCTTCGCGCTGATCCGCGCCGCCGACGCCGAGCACGGCTGGGGTGTCGACCTGGCGACGGTGGCGCGCATCTGGCGCGGCGGCTGCATCATCCGTTCGAACCTGCTGGAACCGATCGCCGAGGCCTACGCCGCCGCACCCGATCTCGCCAACGTGCTGACCAGCCCGGACCTGTGGCGACGCGTGCGCGCCGGCGATGCCGAATGGCGCCAGGTCGTGGTCACGGCCGTCGCCCATGGCTTGCCGGTGCCGGCCTTCGCCTCGTCGCTGACCTGGGTCGACGGACTGCGCACGGGGCGGTTGTGGGCCGACATGATCGCCGCGCAGCGCGACATCTTCGGCCAGCACGGCTTCACGCGCTTCGATGCGCCCGGCCGCCACCACGCCGACTGGGCGCCGCTGGATCTGTCGCCGCGCACGGCCAAGGCCTGACATGCTGGTCGTGGTCGTGATGGGTGTCTCGGGCTGCGGCAAGAGCACCATCGGCCCCAGGCTCGCGGCGGCGCTGGGCGGCGACTATGCCGAGGGCGACACGTTCCACCCGTCCGTCAACGTCGCCAAAATGAAGAGCGGCCAGCCGCTGGACGATGCCGACCGCCAGCCGTGGCTGGAGGCCATGGCCGCGGCGCTCCGCGACTGGTCGCGCGAGGACCAGCCGACGGTGCTCAGCTGCTCGGCCTTGAAGCGCAAGTATCGCGACATCCTGCGCAGCGGATCGTCCGAATTGCGCTTCGTGCACCTCGTTGGTGAGAAGGGACTGATCGCCGCCCGCCTCGCTGCCCGCAAGGCGCACTTCATGCCGGCGACGCTGCTCGACAGCCAGTTCGCCACCCTCGAGCCGCCCGGCCCCGACGAAGCCATCACCGTATCGATCGACCAACCCCCCGACGCCATCGTGGCCGAGGCGGTGAAGAGGCTCATCACCTCTCCCGCCATGCGGGAGAGGTCGACGGGCGCGCCAGCGCCCGGCGGGTGAAGGTTTCACGCACAGCGCCTCGTGTGAAACCCTCACCCTCCCATCGCGCGGCGCGCGATGGGCCCCTCCCACTCCCGC
>Ga0187894_10000422_pt1 | contig 56977 bp, 51 predicted proteins | sample GBC1701081metaG_FD_136650 | JGI IMG/M metagenome (GOLD analysis project Ga0187894, IMG submission 136650) | White microbial mat communities from a lava cave in the Kipuka Kanohina Cave System on the Island of Hawaii, USA - GBC170108-1 metaG ...
GCCGGCGTCGAGGCCGTGTTGACAAGCACATCGACGGTGGCGCCGAGCTCTTTCTCGAGATAGGCCTTGAGCCCGTCGCAGCGGATGGTCTGAACGATCTGGGCGGGGCCTGGATTCTGGCAGACGACATGCGCCCCCTTCTTCAGATGCGGCTTGAGGCCGGCGCCGACCTTGGCGCCCGACACGCGCTCGTCCTGGCCGATATAGGCGAGCGCCTTGATGCGCGGGTCGCTCTCCTCGGCGAAATTCTGCGTGTTGACGAGGACCACCGGAATGCCGGCATCGAGCGCATCGAGAAGGGGCTTGCTCAGCGCCTTCGGATCGTTGAATTCGACCGCGATGCCATCGGGCTTGGCCGCGACATTCGATTTCAGCAGCTGCGCCTGCAGATTGATGTCGCAGCATTTGGGGGCGCTGAAGATGGCCTCGACACCCAAGTCCTTGCCGGCTTCCTCGACGCCGCGCTTGACGACGGCGAAGAACTGGATTTCCGGGCCGCCGATGAAATTGACATAGTATTTCGGCTTGTCCTGGGCGAGCGCCGCCGAAGCGGTGCCGAGCAGCAAAGCGAGAACGGCGAGGCGTCTTTTGAGTTTATGGGAATGGATCATGGTTTCCTCCGGGCTTCTGATGTTTTGGAAGCGCTCCCATGCATTTAAATGCATGTTTGTCGTTATAAGGCGACTAATTCATATTGAAGTTTGGAAGCGCTTGCAACATCATTCTCCATCGACCAGCGAGACCTGAGTGAGATGTCCGAAGATCCGCAGCCTTTGCCCTTCGTCACTGTCACGGGCGCTCCCTATGAGCGCGGCCGCCAGCATGGACGGGCGCTTGGCGACCTCATCGCGCTCTATCCCGCCATCCTGCAGGAGGTTCTGGCCGATGAAGCAGCCTGGCGCGGCCTCTCGCCAGACCTGAAGATGCCGGGGATCACCGACCTCAGGGCCGGCGCCATGGCCTTTCTGCCGGCCTACCAAAGCCGTTTTCCCGAGCTCGTCGAGGAAATGCGCGGCATCGCCGATGGCGCGCGCTTGGATTTCACCGATGTGCTCCTGGCGAATACGCGCGCCGACACGCTGGGTGCGACGTCACGCGACAGCCTGTGCACCGCCTTTGCGGCCGGCCGGAATGCCACCCAAAACCGGCAGGTCTTGTCCGGCCAGACACTGGACCAGCACCCGGCAAATCGCGCCGGGCTTGCCGTCCTTCGCATCGAGCCCGACCAGGGGCCCGCCATCCTGATGTGCACCTTCGCCGGCCTCGTGGGCTATCCCGGCATCAATTCCGCCAAGATGAGCACTGTCCAGAACGCGCTCTCGACCGGCCAATGGAACGCCGCCGGCATGCCGCATTACCTCATGAAAAGAGCCCTTCTGGAGAAAAGCTCGGTCGATCAGTGCGTGAAGCTGGTGCAAGCGACAAGCGTTTGCTCATCATCCAACTACATCGTGACCGATGGCGAAGGATCGATCGCCGACATGGAAGTGACGCCCATGGGCGTCGAGATCTTAGGTCGAGGCCGCGCGTGGCTGGTGCACGCCAATCATTTCTGCAGCGAGCGCTGGTCGGGCTCGGATGCGCTGCGCTCGTCCATGCCGGACTCGCCCGCGCGCCAGCACCGTCTGGAGCATCTCTTTACCCCAAGCATCGGCCGGCTCACGCTGGCCGACGTGAAACGCGCTTTCGCCGATCATCATGACGCCCGGGGCTCCCTCTGCCGCCATCAGGAGAATGTCCGGACCATCGCGGCGATCATCCACGAGCCGGAAGCGGGCCTGATCCATGTGGCTGCGGGCAATCCCTGCCAGGCGGCGTATCAGGTATTTTCGCTGTAAATCACCAGACCCGGATTTTCGTCCTCGGGCCGCACAGCGCCAGGACCTTGCGCATGTCCGCGGCCGAGACCGCGATGCAGCCGGCGGTCGGGCCGCCCTGGGGATCGGCCAGGTGAAAGAACACGGCACTACCGCCGCCTTTTACGCGCGGCCGGTCGTTATGGCCGAGGATGACCACGACATCATAGAGGTGGTCCTTGCGCCATAATTCCTCATGACTTGCCGGGTAAGGCAGCTTGACCGGGCGGTTGTAGTTGCGATCGGCCGGATCGTCGCACCAGCCGTCATCGGGGGCGATGAAACGAAAAGGCAGGCCGGTACGTAGCCGCCCCTGTGAGTTCCTTCGCGCCAGGACCCGCCGCAGCGGCCACAGTCCCCTGGGTGTCGCCCCGTCGCCTTCGCGCTTCAGCGAGCGGCGGCCGGCGCGGCCGAGCTTGCAGGGTAGTTGCAAATTGCCGGCGAACAGCAGGCCGTCCTGGGCCGAGGCGTTAAGGGTGCGGACATGAATGAGAGCGAGGGAGCGGTTCACGTGCTCAAGGGCTTTTCAAGGCGCGGGCAGCCTCTTAAAACATCAATTGGGCAGGCGGGCAATAGACCGGCATGGCAGGTGTAAGCATGGCTATACGCATTCTCATCATCGATGACGATGATGTATTGCGCGAGACCCTCAAGGAACAGTTCGCTCTGCATGAGGAATTCACCGTCGCCGAGGCGGCGAACGCGACGGCGGGCGTCAAAACGCTCAAGAACGACGGCGCCGATGTCGTCCTCCTTGATGTCAACCTGCCGGACATGGACGGCCGCGAGGCCTGCAAGGCGATGCGGCGCAACGGCCATAAAGGGCCGGTCATCATGCTGACCGGGCAGACGTCGGATTCAGACATGATCCTCGGCCTCGATGCCGGCGCCAACGACTACGTCACCAAGCCGTTCCGCTTCGGGGTGCTGCTCGCGCGCATCAGGGCGCATCTGCGCCAGCACGAGCAGAGCGAGGATGCGGTCTTCAGGGTCGGCCCCTATACGTTCAAGCCCTCGGCCAAGCTCCTGGTGCGCGACGACGCCAAGAAGATCAGGCTCACCGAAAAGGAAACCGCGATCATCAAGTTCCTCTACCGGGCGGGCGAGCAGGTGATCGGCCGCGACACGCTGCTGCACGACGTCTGGGGCTATAATGCCGGGGTCACCACCCACACGCTCGAGACCCATATCTACCGGCTGCGCCAGAAGATCGAGCGCGATCCCTCGCATGCCGAGATCCTGGTGACAGAGGCCGGCGGCTATAAGCTGGTGCCGTGACGGAGACGGCTTTTCCCTTGATTCGGCTGGCGTGGTACGCAGGGGTTCCAGGGTGGGTCTTCGGGGTGATTCGCAAAAGGGCCATTTGGCGAGGGAGCAGGACCAGCAGAGTGCAGGGCTTACACGCTGGGCGCCGACCATGAGCGTCAGGATGAATGCCGAGAGCTTGAGGCAGATTCCGCTCTTCGCGGAATGCGACCCCGCGCATCTGCAGGTCATTGCTTTCGCCAGCGAAAGGATTCAGTTCGCCGAAAAGGCCGACATCTTCCTCGCTGGCGGCACGGGCTCGGCGGCCTATCTCCTGCTGTCGGGCGAAGTGGAGGTGTGGCGGAGCCAGGGCGAAAGGCGCCTCGAAGTGGCGGTCGCCGGACCCGGCGCCTTCCTGGGTGAGCTCGCGATGATCGCAGGCGTCGCCTATTCGGTGAATGTGACAGCCAAGGGCCCCGTTACCGCCACCCGCATCAGCCGCGAGATCTTCATGCGCGTGGTCGGCGAATTTCCCGATTTCGGGACGAAGGTGATGAGCGCGCTGTCGCGCAAGCTCACGGGCTCCGTCACCGAATTCGACCGTATCCGGCGCATGCTCGAAAGCGCGCCCTCTTTCCCGCGCGGCTGAGACGCCTAGGCCCGGCTATACCTCCAGCGTCGCCATCACCGGCACATGGTCGGAGGGCTGTGGCCAGCCGCGTGCGTCGCGCAGGATCTCGATGCCCTGGCTCTTGCGCGCGAGATCGGGCGTGCTCCAGATATGATCGAGCCTGCGGCCGCGATTGGACAATTGCCAGTCGTGGGCGCGATAGCTCCACCAGGTATAGACCTTCTCCTCGGCCGGGATGTGCTGGCGGATCAGGTCGACCCAGCCGCCCGCCGCCTGGGCCCGGACGAGCCCTTCCGTCTCGACCGGCGTGTGGCTCACGATCTTCAAGAGCTGCTTGTGCGACCAGACATCGTTTTCGAGCGGTGCGATATTGAGGTCGCCGACCACGATGCCGTGATGCCGCGCCGGCACCGAGCCGTTGCCGAACCAGTGCTCGAGCTCGGCGACGAAGTCGAGCTTGTGGCCGAATTTCTCGTTGATCTCGCGGTCGGGCTCATCGCCGCCGGCGGGCACATAGAGATTGTGCAGGATGATGGGCTCGCGCTCGCCGATGACGGCGGCGATATGGCGGCAATCCTGCTTCTGGCAGAAGGCGCGCACGGCGATCTGATTGAGCGGCAGGCGCGAGACGATGGCGACGCCGTGATAGCCGGCCTGGCCGGATTCGGCGATATGGGTGTAGCCCAGCTCCTTGAGGGGCGAGGACGGAAACTGCCCTTGTGGGCATTTGGTCTCCTGCAGGCAAAGAACGTCGGGGGCGTGCTCCTTGAGCAGGCGGCAGACCAAGCCAATGCGCAAGCGCACGGAATTGATGTTCCAGGTGGCGATTTTCAGCTGCATGGGGAGGGTAAATGCCCGCCGTCCGGTTCCGAGGCAAGGGGGCAAAAAAGTGGGCGCCCGGTTCGGGGTCCGGGCGCCCGGCGCCTCGTGCGCAATTGCGCCGGGAGGGGAAGACCGGCGCGTACAACAGATCCCAACCTACAAGCGGGGGGGCGTGGGTTGGGACTTAGCCTGCTGCACGACTGATTAGTTAGATAGTCCCTATCCGGATTTCAATGCCCAGCCAGTCACATTCAGGAGAGCAGATATGCGCCTGTTTCCGGGCCGAAAACGGGGAAACCATTGCCACAAAAACTGCATATTTGGGCTAACGGGTTGAATCGGCGCGGATTCCTTGAGGCGCCGTTTTCCCGCGCCGGAAAGCTAGCGCTTCTTGTCCTTCAAACGGCGCACTTCGACCTTGAATAATTTTGGATCGGGCTTGCCGCCTGCGACAATATTTTCCAGCGAAACCGTGGTGCGCCGGCCCTGGCCGTCGACCACCACCCATTGCTGGAGCGCCTTCTTGCCCTCGTCATAGACGATGATCAGGTGGCCCGGCACGGTCTTCTTGCGGTCCTGCAAGGTGATGGTGGTGAGCCCGTCCTTGATGTCGACATCCAGGATATTGGCTTCCTTGAGCAGGTCGATGTCGTCGTCGAGAACGAGCCTGAGCGGCGTCTGCGACAGGGGATATTCCTCGGCCTTGTCCTTGGCGCGGTTCTTGATCGTCACCCAGGTTCCGTCCGAGACGATGATGAAGGGGTTGGGCGAGGCATATTCGAAGCGCATCTTGCCGGGCTTCGACAGGATGAAAACGCCCTTGGAAACATTGCCCTTTGAGCTCACCTGGGTGAACTCGCCCTGCAGCGTCTTGAAGCCCTGGATATAGCTGGCGACTTCCTTGACGCGGGCGGACTGGTCGGCGGTCAGGTCGACGGATTTGGCGACACCGGCCCCGCCCAGAGAGAGGAGGCCCGCCATGGTCGCTGCCGCCATGAGGCCGCGGAATTTCTTGCTGAAGAGCTTCGTCACGTCAGGTTCCCTTCATTGTAAAGTGGTCCGCCCTATCCCCCAATAAGGGGGCGCTTTTGCGGCATTCCTATACGCTTGTCAGTCCCTAGCACAGATCACGATCCCTTCAGATCGTCCCGATCTGAAGGGATAAACGTGATCGCCTTTATAATGGCGCATGATCGGACGGAAAACCGGTACCCACTTTTCCTGATCATGCGCTGTCTCCCGGCACGAGGATTTCACGCTTGCCGGTGGCATTGGCGGACGAGATCAGGCCTTCCTTCTCCATCCGCTCGATGAGGCTCGCCGCCTTGTTATAGCCGATCTGGAGGCGCCTCTGGATATAGCTCGTCGACACCTTCTTGTCGCGCAAAACCACCGCCACCGCCTGGTCGTAGAGCTCATCGCCCGAACCGCCGCCCGAGCCGCCACCTTCGCCATAGGAGCCGCCGCCCGCCTCGCCATAGCCTTCTTCCGGCTCCTCGGTGACCGCCTCGATATACTCGGGCGCCCCTTGCTTCTTCAACGAGCGGACGATCTTCTCGACCTCATCGTCCGACACGAAGGGACCATGCAGGCGCGAGATGCGCCCGCCGCCCGCCATGTAGAGCATATCGCCCTGCCCCAGGAGCTGCTCGGCGCCCTGCTCGCCGAGGATCGTGCGGCTGTCGATCTTGGAGGTCACCTGGAAGGAGATGCGGGTCGGGAAGTTCGCCTTGATGGTGCCGGTGATGACGTCGACCGAGGGCCGCTGGGTTGCCATCACCACATGGATGCCGGCGGCGCGCGCCATCTGCGCCAGGCGCTGCACGGCGCCTTCGATGTCCTTGCCCGCTACCATCATCAGGTCGGCCATCTCGTCGATGATGACCACGATATAGGGCATGGCCGAGAGGTCCATTTCCTCGCGCTCGAAGATCGGCTCGCCCGATTCCGGATCGAAGCCGGTCTGCACCGTGCGCGACATGGCCTCGCCCTTCTCGCGCGCCTGCTCGAGCCTGGCATTGAAGCCGTCGATATTGCGCACGCCGAGCTTCGACATCTTGCGATAGCGGTCCTCCATCTCGCGCACCGCCCATTTGAGCGCCACGACCGCCTTGCGCGGATCGGTGACGACGGGCGCGAGCAGATGCGGGATGCCCTCATAGACCGAGAGCTCGAGCATCTTGGGATCGATCATGATGAGCTTGCAGCGGTCGGGCGTGTGGCGATAGAGCAGCGACATGATCATCGTGTTGATGCCGACCGACTTGCCGGAGCCCGTGGTGCCGGCGATGAGCAGATGCGGCATGCGGGCGAGATCGGCGAAGACCGGCTCGCCGCCGATGTTCTTGCCGAGCGCCAGCGCTAGGTTCTGGTTGGTCTTCTCGAAGGCTTCCGAGCCCAGGAGCTCGCGCAGATAGACGGTCTCGCGCTTGGGGTTGGGCAGTTCGATGCCGATGGCATTGCGGCCCGAGACCACCGCGACGCGCGCCGAGATGGCGCTCATCGAGCGGGCGATGTCGTCGGCAAGGCTGATCACGCGCGACGATTTGATTCCGGGCGCGGGCTCGAGCTCGTAAAGCGTCACCACCGGGCCCGGACGCACATTGACGATCTGGCCCCTGACGCCGAAATCCTCGAGCACGCCTTCAAGGGCGCGCGCATTCTGCTCGAGCATCTCCGGCGACAGTTCGACGGCGCGGTTGTTCTTCTTGGGCTCGGCGAGAAGGGTGAGCTCGGGAAGCTCATAGTCGCTCTTCTGGCGCTTCCTGCTGGGCTTCGCCTGCTTGATGGCCTGACTGGCGCGCGCTCTCACGCGGCGCGGCGCTGCCGCTGCTTCGTCCTCGCTTTCGCCTTCTTCTTCGTCCTCGCCTTCTTCCTCATCGCCGTCCATCTCGATGTCGATCTCTTCCTCGTCATCGGAAGAGGGAAGCTTGAGCCAAGGCGGATTGTCCTTTTCGCCGCCCTTGGCGCCGCGGTCGAGGCGCGGCTCGACGCGTCCCGTCTTGCGCGTCGCACTCGCCTCGCGGGCGCGGAAGGCTTTGTCCTGCGCCTTGAGTTGGCGCAGCATGCGCCAGCGCTGGAAGAGGCTGCGCAAGAGGCCCCACAGCCAGGAAGCGGCCCAGCGGATGTAATAGCCGGCCGCGGCCGAGAGCGCCCCGTCGGACCGGCTGAGACCTGCGGCCGCCGCACCTGCGAAGACGGCGCCGGCGCCAAAGAGTGCCGCGGCGACGAGCAAGGCGAAGAAGCCCTTGAAGCCGAGGTTGAGCACCGCGAGCAGGGCCGATTTCAAGACTTCGCCGGTCTGGCCGCCGAAGCCCGCTTCGAGCGCAAACCCTTCACGCGGCGGGATCATGGCGAGGAAGGCCGAAAGCGCAATGGCGAAGACGATCCAGGCGAAGAACGATCTGACCGGCCTCACCACCGGGTGATGCGTCATGAACCGCATGCTCCACAAGAGCGGAAGCGCCACGACGGCGACGACACCCAGGCCGAAGAGCTGCAGGAGCTGGTCGGAGATGATGGCCCCCGGATAGCCCAGAAGATTGCGCGGCGCGCCGTCGACGGCGCGGCTGAGCGAGGGGTCGGTAGGCGACCAGGTGGCGAGCGCCACGCCCACCGCCAGGCACAGAGCGAAGCAGAGGAAGCCCAGAAACTCCATCAGGCGGTTGCGCAGGAAACGGCGGATCGCCGCCGGCACGGCACCGTCGTCAGTGTCGATTGGATGAGCGATAGCCGCGCGCCGACCTGCCATCAGGCAACCCCGTCTCGAATACAAAAAATGGTTAACGCGGAGTCTGGCGGGGCGTGGTTAAAGTGGCGTTAAGTCGAGGCTTTCAGCCCAATGAAAAAAGGCGGAGCCTTGCGGCTCCGCCTCTTGCCTGCGAACGGCTCGAAAGAGGGTCAGTTATAGGCCCGTTCGCCATGGGAAGCGATGTCGAGGCCCTCGCGCTCTTCGGCTTCCGAGACCCTCAAGCCCGTCACGGCCTTGCAGATCATCAGCGCCACATAGCTCACCACGCCCGAGACCACGAGGGCGGTGACGACGGCGACGATCTGCGCCGTCATCTGCGCGCCGAAGGAATAGTCGAGAATCTTGGTCGAGGTGTCGGTGGCGAGATAGTCGGTGACGCCGACGCCGCCCAGCGCTGGATTGACGAAGATGCCGGTGAGGAGCGCGCCGACGATGCCGCCCACGCCATGGACGCCGAAGACGTCGAGCGAGTCGTCATAGCCGAAGCGCGCCTTCATCCACACCACCGCCCACAGACAGACGAAGCCGGCGATGAGGCCGATGATGATGGCGGCTCCCGGTCCGACCCAACCGCAGGCGGGCGTGATGGCGACGAGGCCCGCCACCGCGCCGGACGCGGCGCCCAGGAGGCTCGGATGGCCGCGCGTCACCCATTCGCCGAAGGTCCAGGCGAGCGCTGCGGCACCGGTGGCGATGGTCGTGTTGAGGACGACGAGGGCGGTGAGGCCATTGGATTCGAGGTTGGAGCCGGCATTGAAGCCATACCAGCCGACCCAGAGCAGCGAGGCGCCGACCAAGGTGAGCGGCAGGCTGTGCGGCGCCATCGCGTCCTTGCCATAGCCGACGCGCTTGCCGAGGACGAGGGCGCAGACGAGACCGGCAATGCCGGCATTGATGTGGACGACCGTGCCGCCGGCGAAATCGATGGCGCCCCAGTTGAACAGCCAGCCATTGGAGGCGTTCACCGCGCTCGCATAATCGGCGAGCACCGTGGCCTTCGCTGCATCGTCGGCGGCTGCGGCAAGCTTGGCGAGGAAATCCGTCGCCGCCCCATCGCCGACCGCCGCCTTCACCGCCTCGATATTGTCAGGGCTCAGCGTATAGGCGTCGGGCCCGGCCCACCACCACACCATATGCGCCATCGGCAAATAGGCGAAGGTGAACCACAGGACGATGAACAGCAGGACGGCGGAGAACTTCATGCGCTCGGCAAAGGCGCCGACGATGAGCGCCGGCGTGATCGCGGCGAAAGTGAGCTGGAACATCACGTAAGTGAGCTCCGGCACATAGGTCTCTTTCGAGAAGGTCGCGGCGAGCGTCGTGGTGTCGACGCCCAGGAGGAAGAATTTCGACAATCCGCCGAAGAAGGCGGTGCCGTTGGTGAAGGCGATCGAATAGCCGTAGATGACCCAGAGGATGCCGATGAGCGAGAAGCAGATGAAGACCTGGGTCAGGACCGAGAGCACGTTCTTGGCGCGCACCAGGCCGCCATAGAAGAGGGCGAGGCCCGGTATCGTCATCAGGATGACGAGGATGGTGGCGATCAGCATCCAGGTCGTGTCGCCCTTGTTGACCGATGCCGCGGCTTCAGCCGTGCCGGCCGGCAGCATGGCCGCCAGCAGCAATCCGAGGCCCGGCAGAACGGCCCGGCGCCCACACTCGCGAAATGTCATTGCACTGTCCCTCATTGAAATCCCTGTCATTGGTTTGCCTGTCTCTTTGTCTTGCGCATCGGTCTCATTCCTAAAGCGCGTCCGCGCCGGTCTCGCCGGTCCTGATGCGCACCGCCTGCTCGAGTGGGAGCACGAAGATCTTGCCGTCGCCGATCTGGCCGGTTTCGCCGGACTTGCGGATGGTCTCGACGACACGGGGGGCGAGGGCCGCATCGACGGCGATCTCGATCTTGACCTTGGGCACGAAGCTCACGGCGTATTCGGCGCCCCGGTAAAATTCGGTATGGCCGCCCTGGCGGCCATGGCCCTTCACCTCGGTGACAGTGACCCCTTGGATGCCGACCGCGGCCAAGGCTTCGCGGACTTCGTCCAGTTTGTGCGGTTTGACGATGGCAATGATGTATTTCATACGCGCCCATCTCCCTGATATTGCAGCGCAGCAGCTAAACAAGATTTGTGCCAGACTCGGTGGCGATCCTATCTGTTTGAAAAGAATGGGATTTTATCGAGGGCGGGCCGATCGTTCGTTCACGGTGTGCCTAAGATTCATGCAGATCGGCGCTCGTGATTAGTTTTTAGGCAGGACTAGCGTGCTTGACGATCCGGCCTAAAACTGGCCTTTCACCACCATGGACAAAACGGACATCCTGATCGCCGGCGCCGCCCTCAATGGGCTGGCGGCGGCCGTGGCGCTGGCCGGCCCGCGCGCTTTGCGCCCGCTCGAAATCCTCATCCTCGACCAGGCGGATCCCGCCAAATTCGCCCGCGACAGTTTCGACGGCCGCGCCTCCGCCATCACCGCCTCCTCGCGCCGCATGCTCGAAGCGCTCGGCATATGGGACGCGATCGCGCCCGAGGCAGAGCCCATGCACGACATCATCGTCACCGACGCCAAGCCCGGCGCCGATGCCCGCCCGGCGCTCCTGCATTTCGGCGAAGAGGATCATGCGGGCGAGGCCTCGGCCTATATGGTGGAGAACCGCCATCTCTATGCCGCCCTCCTCGATGCGGCGCGGGCCTCGCCGAGCATCAGGCTTGAGGGCAACACGCGCATCGGCGCCTACACATTCGGCCCCGGTCTGGCGCGCGTCACGACGGCCGATGGCGAAGAGGCCAAGGCCTCGCTTCTCATCGCGGCCGACGGGCGCGCATCGCCCGCGCGCAAGGCGGCGGGCATCGACACCTACGGCTGGTCCTATGATCAGTCGGGCATCGTCACCACCGTCGCGCATGAGCACCCGCATCATGGCCGCGCCGAGGAGCATTTTCTTCCTTCGGGGCCCTTCGCCATCCTGCCGCTCACGCAAAACCGCAGCTCGCTGGTGTGGACCGAGCGCAGCCAAGACGCAGAGCGCATCATGGCGCTCGACGATGCGAGCTTCCTCTCCGAACTGTCCTGCCGTTTCGGCGGCCATCTGGGCGAGCTCACCCTCGCCGGCCCGCGCCATGCCTATCCGCTGTCGATGCAGATCGCCCGGTCCTTCATCGGCGAACGGCTCGCCCTCATCGGCGATGCGGCGCATGTCATCCACCCGATCGCCGGCCTTGGCTTCAATCTGGGCCTGCGCGATGTGGCGGCACTCGCCGAAAGCGTTTCGGAAGCGGTGAAGCTCGGCCTCGATCCGGGCTCAGCGAGCGTGCTCGAGGCCTATGCCCGCTGGCGGCGCTTCGACACGGTGATGACGGCGGTCGCCACCGACGGGCTGACGCGGCTCTTCTCCAACGACAATCCGGGGCTCAGGGCGATCCGCGGCCTGGGGCTTCGCGCCGCCGGTAGCCTCGGCGCGCTCAAGGGCTTCTTCATGCGCGAAGCCGCGGGCGAGACCGGGCGTTTGCCGAAACTGCTTCAGGGCGATGTAGTTTAATCTGTATACGGAGGACTCGCCCATATATTGCCCTTCTCCCGCTTGCGGGAGAAGGTGCCCGATAGGGCGGATGAGGGTGTTGGTCAAGCTGGAACGAGACACTTGCCATTGTGTGCTAAAGCTTGCTGCCGACTTCGAGAAAATCGTTCTTGCCAAAGCCATCGGGATAGTCACCTGACACTAGATGCCTATATCCCAGATACGAAATCTCCAGCTTGAGGCCCAAAGCCTTTAGCAAGTCGATATGCCTATCCAACGCAAAGACATAGTCGTCCGATCTCAGGATGCGCTCTATTGCTTCGATATTTGGTGAGCCGAATTTCTCACAAAGCATCTTCGCATTTCCACCTTGCGGACCTCGCGGTTCTGTGGTGTCCACGAAATAATCGGGCATGGAATTATACGCATCGACTTGGGCGCCGCGATCGAAGAGCCAATAGATCAAGATATCATCGTCGTGGTTGAGAACGGCAAAAACCACTGTTTCCAGTTTGGCGGACAGCATCTTTGCAAGATCAACGATTATGTCCTCGTCCTGCGAATCAGAGTCTTGGTCATAGGCGACGACAATCCTATCGCTCACAGGCGAAATAAAGGCGTGGCGACCGGCGAGAAGATCTTCGATCTTTTTTCTGTCGGTCGTCTGCACAGTGTGATTTACATAAAAACTTCCCATGTCGCCCCCCGACGGCGGGATGTAAGAATCAGAACAATCCCGCGATCTGGCCCTTGGGGTCGAGGCCGATCGTCTCGGCCGAGGGCACCTTGGGCAGGCCGGGCATGGTCATGATGTCACCGCAGATGACGACGATGAATTCCGCCCCCGCCGACAGTCTCACCTCGCGGATCGGCACCACGTGGTTGGAGGGCGCGCCTTTGAGATTGGGATCGGTCGAGAAGGAATATTGCGTCTTGGCCATGCAGATCGGGAACTTGCCGTAGCCCTGCGCCTCATAGGTCTTGAACTGGTCGCGCACCGACTTGTCGGCGACGATGTCGTCGGCGCGATAGATCTCGCGCGCGATGGTCTTGACCTTGTCCCACAGCGGCATGGCGTCGTCATAGATCGGATAGAACTGGCTCGAGCCCTTGTCGGCGAGCTCGGCCACATGCTTGGCGAGCGCCTCGGTGCCCTTGCCGCCCTCGGCCCAATGGGTGCATTTGAAGCCTTCGACGCCATGGGCGTGGCAGAAATCGGTGATCGCCTTGACCTCGGCATCGGTGTCGGTGATGAAGTGATTGACCGCGACCGCGATCGGCACGCCGAACTTCTTCACATTCTCGATATGGCGGCCGAGATTGGCGAGACCCTTCTTCAGCGCCTCGACATTCTCCTTCTTGAGTTCGTCCTTGGCGACACCGCCATGCATCTTGAGGGCGCGCACCGTGGCCACGATCACCGTCACGTCGGGATGGAGCCCGGCCTTGCGGCATTTGATGTCGAAGAATTTCTCGGCGCCCAGATCGGCGCCGAAGCCCGCTTCGGTGACGACATAGTCGGAAAGCTTGAGTGCCGCCCTTGTCGCCATGGCCGAATTGCAGCCATGGGCGATATTGGCGAAGGGCCCGCCATGCACGAAGGCCGGGTTGTTCTCGAGCGTCTGCACCAGGTTGGGTAAGAGCGCGTCCTTGAGTAGCACCGTCATGGCGCCCGCCGCCTTGATGTCCTTGGCCAGCACTTGGCCCTTGTCGCGCTTCTGGCCGATGACGATCTGGCCGATGCGGCGCTCGAGATCCTCGATCGAGGTCGACAGGCAGAGGATCGCCATGATCTCGGAGGCGACGGTGATGTCGAAGCCTGCCTCGCGCGGGAAGCCGTTGGCGACGCCGCCCAGCGAGCAGACGATGTCGCGCAGTGCCCGGTCGTTCATGTCCATCACACGGCGCCAGGAGACGCGGCGTGTGTCGAGGCCAAGCTCATTGCCCCAGTAGATGTGGTTGTCGATCATCGCCGAGAGCAGATTGTGCGCCGAGGTGATGGCGTGAAAATCGCCGGTGAAATGCAGGTTGATGTCTTCCATCGGCACGATCTGGGCATAGCCGCCGCCCGCGGCACCCCCCTTCATGCCGAAGCAGGGGCCGAGCGAAGGCTCGCGCAGGCAGATCATCGTCTTCTTGCCGATGCGGTTGAGGCCGTCGCCCAGGCCCACGGTGGTGGTCGTCTTGCCCTCGCCCGCGGGCGTCGGGTTGATGGCGGTGACGAGGATGAGCTTGCCGTCCTTCTTCTTGGCGAGCCCTGAAATGAAGTCCAAGGACAGCTTTGCCTTGGTGTGACCATAGGGAATCAGATCTTCCGCCGGGATGCCGAGTTTCTTGCCGATCTCGAGGATCGGTTTCATCTTCGCTTCACGGGCGATCTCGATGTCGCTCTTGACGGTAGCCATGGCGTGCAGTCCTCCCACTCTCGGTTGCGACGAGCTGCGAACAATAGACAGGCCGTTTTTGCAAGGCGATAGCGAAACGGCATCCTTCGGCGGATTGCGACACTCTGGCCTAGATGAATATTGAAAGCCGGGCTAAAGAAAAGCATGCGCAATTTCCAGCTCCCCGGCCGCTCCGTGGCCTATGGCATCAACGGCATGGCCGCCGCCTCATCGCCGCTCGCCACGCTCGCCGCCCTCGATGTCCTGAAAAACAACGGTAATGCCGTCGATGCGGCCGTCACCGCCTCCGCCGTCCTGTGCATCACCGAGCCGCATATGACCGGCATCGGCGGCGACTGCTTCGCCTTGATCGGAAAACGTGATGGCACGATCGAAGGCATCAATGGATCGGGCCGTGCGGCACGGAAGGCCGATGCCACCTGGCTCGCCTCTGCCAGGCTTTCCGCGATCGAGCCCAGGAGCGTGCATGCGGTGACGGTGCCCGGCGCCATCGATGCCTGGGCGGCCTTGCTCGAACGCCACGGCACGATGGATCTCAAGGAGGCGCTGAAGCCCGCGATCCGCCTCGCCGAGGACGGCGTGCCGACGACGCCGCGCGTCGCCTTCGACTGGGCGGAAGACGTGAACGACATCGCTCATGACGAGGGCATGAAGCTGCATTATCTCGCCAATGGCCGCGCCCCCGAGGCGGGCGAGGTCATGCGCTATCCGGCACTGGCGCGCACCTTGCGGCGCATCGGCGAGAAAGGCCGCGACGGCTTCTATGCGGGCGAGGTCGCCGACGAGATCGTCACGCATCTCGCCCAGCGCGGCAGCCTTCTCACATTGGATGACTTCGCCGCGACGAAATCGAGCTGGGTCGAGCCGATCTCGACCACATTCGCCGGCGTCGAGATCCTGGAAATCCCGCCCAACGGCTCGGGCCTCACCGCCCTCATCGCACTCAACATCCTCGAAGAGCTCGATATGGCCAGGTATGACGACGGCAGCGCCGAGCGCTACCATCTCCAGATCGAGGCGCTCAAGCTCGCCTGGGTGCTGCGCAACCGGCATATCGCCGATGCCACGGCGATGACGGTCGAGCCCCAGGCGCTGCTCAGCCGGAAGGTCGCGCAAGAGCTCGCCGCCCTGATCGACATGAAGAAGGCACTCGCGGCGCCGGAGAACATGGTGCCGATGCCGGGCTCGGACACCGTCTATCTGACCGTCGCCGACAAGGAAGGCATGGCCGTCTCCTTCATCAACTCGATCTACTGGAGCTTCGGCTCCGGCATCGTGACGCCCAAGAGCGGCATCGCGTTGCAGAATCGCGGCGCCAATTTCGTGACGACGCCCGGCCATCCCAACTGCATCGGCCCGGGCAAGCGCCCGCTCCACACCATCATTCCGGCCATGGTGCGCGCCAAGGGCAAGGTCGACCTGTCCTTCGGCGTGATGGGCGGAGCCTACCAGCCGATGGGCCACATGGCGGTGATGCTCAACCGCTACGTCTATGGCCAGGACGTGCAGGCGGCGCTCGATTTCCCTCGCCTCTTCCCGCAAGAGGGCCGCGTCGATGTCGAGGCGGGCATTGGTGCAACAGTGCGCCGCGGCCTCAGCGAGCGGGGCCACGTCATCGCCGATCTCATGGAGCCCCTGGGCGGCGGGCAGGCCATTCTGTTCGACCACAAACACGGCGTCCTTGCCGGCGGGTCCGACTTCCGCAAGGATGGCCTGGCCTTGGGTTATTAGGACGTTTACCAATTGCCCGGTAGTGTGCACCGGGCCATATCGATTTGCATTCGGCTCGCCGGTTAGTATTGTTGCATCAGACGGAACGCTCCGGAGGCCGCTTGAGCGAAAACCCATCCAAGTCCTCAGCCCAGGAGTCGGCGCAGCCCGGCGATGCTCAATTCATGCAGACGCCGGTCGAATCGCTGCAGCGCGTCATCAGCGCCGAAGAGCTCGAGCGGGTCCGCAAGGCGGTGGTGGCGGTGGGCGAGGCCGCCTATCACTGGGTGATCGAATCGGATGAGATCTACTGGAGCGCCAATGCGCCCGAGGTCCTGCATTGTCCGGCCCCGCGCCTCGTCACCGGGCGCGCTTACGCCGATCTCCTCGATGCCGACAATTTCACCACCCGCTACGACGCGGTGATGCGCACCGTCTACAAGGACGAAGGCGAAGGCATTCCCTATCAGATCGAATATCTGTTTCGCCCCGACGGCAAGAACGGCAAGACCGCCTATTGGCTCGAAGACACCGGCCGCTGGTATGCCGGGGCCGACGGCCGGCCGGCGGAAGCCTTCGGCATCGTCAGGCGGGTCGACGACCGTCATTCGCGCGACCAGCAGCTCAACTTCCTCGGCAATTGCGATCCCTTGACCGGCATGATGAACCGCGGCCGCATGGCGGAGGCGCTGGAAGAAGCGATCGCGGCAGCGGATCGCGAAGGTGTTTCGCGCGCGTTCGTCATCGCCGGCATCAACAACCTGGCCGTGGTCAACGACGCCTATGGCTTCGAGGTGGCGGACGAGGTGATCATCGCGGTGGGCCGCCGGCTCAAGAACGTGGTGCGCACCGGCGACCCGATCGCGCGCTATTCTGGCAGCAAATTCGCCGTCATCATCAACAATTGCAGCGAGGAGGATCTGCAGCACGCGGCCGAGCGCTTCCTCGAAGTGGCGCGCGAGAGCGTCATCGACACCGAGCATGGACCGGTGTGGGCCATGCTGTCGATCGGCGCCATCATCCTGCCCGGCCACGCGGCCGACGCCAACACGGCGATGGCGCGCACCGAAGAGGCGCTGACCGAGGCCAAGCGTCTGCCCTCAGACGGCTTCGTCATCTACAAGCCGTCGCAGAAGCTCATTTCCGAGCGCAGCATCAATGCGCGCGCCGCGCATGAGATCGTCGCTTGCCTCAAGGAGGACCGCTTCAAGCTCGCCTTCCAGCCGATCGTCGATGCGGCATCGCGCGAGATCGTGATGCACGAAGCGTTGCTGCGCATGGCGGACGAGCGCGGCGACATGATCGCCGCGGCGCATCTGATCCCGATCGCCGAGAAGCTCGGCCTGGTGCGGCTCATCGACCGTACCGTGGCGCAGCTCACCGTGTCCACGCTCCTCGCCTATCCGGAAGCGCATCTCAGCTTCAACGTTTCCGGCGTCACCGCGACCGACCCGCGCTGGTTCGGGCAATTGACCGAGATTCTGAAGGAGCATCGCGAGGTGACGCCGCGGCTCACCGTCGAGATCACCGAGACGGTGGCCTTGAGCGAGCTCGACGAGACGGTGCGCTTCACCCGCACCTTGCGCGACCTTGGCTGCCGCGTCGCGATCGACGATTTCGGTGCCGGCTATACGTCGTTCCGCAATCTCAAGGCGCTCAATGTCGACATCCTCAAGCTCGACGGATCCTTCTGCGCCAATCTCAAGGAGAACCAGGAGAACCAGTATTTCCTCCGTTCGCTGATCGACATGGCGCGCAAATTCGAGCTCAAGACCATCGCCGAATGGGTCGAGACGCCGGAAGACGCCGAGTTCCTGCGCACATGGGGGGCGGACTATCTGCAGGGCAATCTGTTCGGCAAGGCCTCGCTCGATATCCCGTGGACGGCGGACAGCGCCGTAGCGGAAAAGCCGGCGCGCCAGGACGAGCCCGAGGCCGATGTCGAGACGGCAGTGGAGGCCTCATCGGTGCCGCCCGATTATCCGACGCCGGAAATAGCACGCGCCCGGCAAAGGCCGGATGCCAACGAGGAACCCGACATGTCGCGGCTCAGAATGGCGATCGACGCGCTCAACGCGCAGTTCCGCCGCAAGCGGGGATAGGCGCCGTACTTTACCTAAAATACCTCGCCCGCGAAGCGGGGAGAGGAAGGGGCCCATTGCGAAGCAATGGGAAGGTGAGGGGCTTGTCGACCGCCTCGCGCTAATGGCGTCTTCACTGAGAAGGCAAGTTTTTCCGAGTACAAATTTGTGAGAAGAGCCCCTCACCCTCCCGGCGCTCCGCGCCGGGTCCCTCCCTCTCCCCGCTTCGCGGCTCTCATATTCACACATCTTGCGAGGGGATTGAATTGAGACGGATGAGGAAGATGAGATCAACCGGCTGTTCTCGCATGTCGACAATTTGCCTGAACAGGGCCGGCTCAAAGTCGACATACCGGCTGCTCCAGGACGCAAGGCGCGCAGCAGCGAACTGGCGGTCCGCTTCTCGACTGTAGTCTTGCGTAAGCCGAAACATGGTGCCGCCGCCAGCCTGCCGGAAACACTCTCTGTGACGATGGTCGATGTCCGCGAAACCTCGCCGCTGCCGGGAGGAAAGCCAATCCACTGGCGGCTGCTGACGACGCTTGCCGTCATAGATCTCGCTGCGGCGCAAAGGGTTGTCAGGCTTTATCGGATGCGCTGGGTCATCGAGGAATACTTCCACACCCAGAAAACTGGGAGCTTCGACATCGAGGCGGCCGACATCGCCAATCCAAAGGCCATGATCAGGTTCGTCGCCGCTGTTGCCGTTGCGGCTGTCACGGTGCTGCAGCTCATCAAGGCTCGTGACGGCACCACCGGCCAAAGCCTTCTCGAAGCGTTCGGACCGGACGACCAGCCTCTCCTCGAAGCCATATCGGCCAAAGTGGAGGGAAAGACCGCTCGGCAGAAAAATCCATATCCCAAAGGTTCGCTCGCCTTCGCCGCTTGGGTTGTGGCCAGTCTGGGAGGATGGGACGGTTACTACGGCAAACCAGGGCCGAAAACGATGAGCATCGGTCTCGAAGCCTTCATGCGCATCAAATTCGGCGCCACCCTGAGGCTCCAAGATGTGTGAATCTAAGAGCCGCTGAAGCGGGGCGAGGGTAATAGGTCACTTCCCGCCGGCGATGGCGTCGATCTTGCGCTGCATGGCGGAAAGCTGGTCCTTGAGCGCCTGGAGATCGTCCTTGCCGGCCGGCGCCTGGGGCTGGTCCTTGGGCCCGGCCTGGCCTTGCGGCCTCTGCTGCGGCTGCTGGTTGGCCATGGCCGCGGCGAAAGGGTTGAACATGCGCACGGCGTCATGGAACATCGCCATATTGCGCTCGGTCTGCTCCTGCATCGCCTTGAAGGGATCGGCGCCCCAGATCTCGGCCAGTTGCTGGCGCAGCTTGTCCTGCTCCTTGGTGAGCGATTCGAGCGACATCTCCAGATAGCCCGGCACGAAAGCCTGCATGCTGTCGCCGTAGAAGTGAATGAGCTGGCGCAGGAATTTGATGGGCAGGAGGTTCTGCCCCTTGCTCTCTTCCTCGAAGATGATCTGGGTCAGGACGGAGCGGGTGATGTCCTCGCCCGACTTGGCGTCATAGACGACAAAATCGGTACCCTTCTTGACCATGTCGGAGAGGTCGTCGAGGGTGACATAGGTGCTGGTCGCGGTGTTATAGAGACGCCGGTTCGCGTATTTTTTGATGACGACCGCATTCGCGGTGGCTGCTTGTTCGCCGCTCAAACTCAGGGTCTCCCTTACTTCCTCCGTGCTGCCTGACGGCAATCTCTCTCTATCCAAAGAAAGGTGCGCCGTGCGGTGCACAATTGCAAGTGCAAAAAGACGCACTACTTTTGGTCGAACCGCATTGCAACACCTGGAATAGTGGGGCTTAATGGCTGCCACTTACGTCATTGGAGGCCCATTTCATGGCTAATTCTGAGAATTCCGTCGTCATCGTTTCGGCTGCCCGGACCCCTGTCGGGTCGTTCAACGGGGCGCTCTCGAGCGTTCCCGCCCATACGCTGGGCGCCATCGCGCTCAAGGCCGCCATGGCGCGCGCCAAGGTCGAGGCGAAGGAAGTCGATGAAGTGATCCTGGGCCAGATCCTGACGGCGGGGCAGGGCCAGAACCCGGCCCGCCAGGCCGCCATTGCCGCCGGCATCCCGGTCGAAAGCCCGGCCTGGGGCGTCAACCAGCTGTGCGGCTCAGGCCTCAGGGCCGTGGCGCTCGGCCTGCAGCAGGTCGCCAATGGCGATGCCGAGATCGTGGCGGCGGGTGGGCAGGAATCCATGTCGCTCGCCCCCCACTGCCAGCATCTGCGCAACGGCGTGAAGATGGGCGACTTCCAGATGATCGACACCATGATCAAGGACGGCCTGTGGGACGCCTTCAACGGCTATCACATGGGCAACACGGCCGAGAATGTCGCCCGCCAGTGGCAGATCACCCGCGACACCCAGGACCAGTTCGCCGTCGCCTCGCAGAACAAGGCCGAGGCCGCCCAAAAGGCCGGCAAGTTCAAGGACGAGATCGCGCCCGTCACCGTCGCCTCGCGCAAGGGCGACATCATCGTCGACCAGGACGAATATATCCGCCATGGCGCGACCCTCGATCAGGTCGCCAAGCTCAAGGCGGTGTTCCAGAAGGACGGCACGGTGACGCCGGGCAATGCCTCGGGCATCAATGACGGCGCCGCCGCGGTCATCCTGATGAGCGCCAAGGAGGCCAGTAAGCGCGGCCTCGAGCCGCTCGCCCGCATCGTCTCCTGGGCGCATGCCGGCGTCGATCCGGCAATCATGGGCTCAGGCCCGATCCCGGCATCGCGCGCGGCGCTCAAGAAAGCGGGCTGGAAGGTCGAGGACCTCGATCTCGTCGAGGCCAACGAAGCCTTCGCCGCGCAAGCCTGCGCCGTCAACAAGGACATGGGCTGGGCAAGCGAGATCGTCAATGTGAATGGCGGGGCCATCGCGCTTGGCCATCCGATCGGCGCTTCGGGCGCGCGCGTCCTGGTGACGCTCCTGCACGAGATGGGCAAGCGCAAGGCCCGCAAGGGGCTTGCCACTTTGTGCATCGGCGGCGGCATGGGCATCGCCATGTGCGTCGAACGGCCGTAACAATCAAAAAATAGAAAAACAAAAATCATTTTTTGACGCGTGAAGAAGGGTGAGGAAACATGGGACGAGTGGCTGTCGTAACCGGCGGAACCCGCGGCATAGGTGCCGCCATCTCCAAGGCGCTCAAGCAGGAAGGGCACGAGGTGGTGGCAAGCTATGCCGGCAATGACGAGGCGGCGCAGAAGTTCAAGGCGGAGACCGGCATCGAGGTTCGCAAATGGGATGTCGGCAATTACGAGGCCTGCGCCAGCAATCTCAAGGCCATCGAGGCGGAGTTCGGACCGATCGACATTCTGGTGAACAATGCCGGCATCACCAAGGACGGCATGTTCCACAAGATGACGTCCGAGCAGTGGTACCAGGTGATCAACACCAATCTCAACTCGCTGTTCAACATGTGCCGGCCTTTGATCGAAGGCATGCGTGAGCGGAGTTTTGGCCGCATCGTAAACATCTCCTCGATCAACGGCCAGAAGGGCCAGATGGGGCAGGTCAACTACTCCGCCTCGAAGGCTGGCGACATCGGCTTCACCAAGGCGCTCGCCCAGGAGAATGCGAAGAAGGGCATCACCGTCAATTGCGTCTGCCCCGGCTATATCGCGACCGAGATGGTGATGGCGGTGCCCAAGGAGGTGCTGGAGAAATCCGTTCTCCCGCAGATCCCGGTGGGCCGCCTCGGCCAGCCCGAGGAAGTGGCGCGCTGCGTCGTCTTCCTCGCCTCGGATCACTCCGGCTTCATCACCGGCTCGGTGCTCACCGCCAATGGCGGGCAATATATGATCTGACGACCCTTGCCCCGTTTTCCCCTTCTCCCGCGCGGAGCGTGGGAGAAGATTCTATAAGCGCAAGTCGGTCTTGACTTTGCCAGGCGGCTTGCGCCATTGAGCGCCGCCTTTCCCGCACTGTATCGAGGCTTCCTTGTCCCGCACCACCGCGACGCTCATCGGGTTCACGGCCGTCCTCATGTGGGCGGTGCTCGCCGCCTTGACCGCGGCCTCGGGCGCCGTGCCGCCCTTCCAGCTCGCCGCCATGACCTTCCTCATCGGCGGGCTCATCGGCCTCGCGACCTGGCCCTTCCGGCCCGATGTCATAAGCACCTTGCCGTCCGACTGGCGGGTCTGGGCGCTCGGCGTCGTTGGCCTCTTCGGCTATCACTTCGTCTATTTCACCGCCATCCGCTCGGCGCCGCCGGTCGAGGTGAGCCTCCTCGCCTATCTCTGGCCCTTGTTCCTCGTCGCCTTCTCAGGCCTTCTGCCGGGCGAGAGGCTCGCATGGAACCACATTCTGGGCGTGGTCATCGGCCTTCTCGGCGCCGTCCTCGTCATCACCCGCGGCCAGAGCTTCTCGCTGGCCCAAGGCTTCGGGCTGGGTCACGTGCTGGGCTTCTTCTGCGCCATCATCTGGGCGTCCTATTCGGTGCTGTCGCGCCGCTTCGGAAAGGTCTCGACCGATGTCGTGGCGGGCTTCTGCCTCATCACCTCGGCGCTGGCGCTCATCTGCCATATCCTGTTCGAGACGACGGTGTGGCCCGATGACCTAAGCCAGTGGCTCGCGGTGCTGGGCCTCGGCCTCTTGCCGGTGGGGGCCGCCTTCTACACCTGGGATCTCGGCGTCAAGCGCGGCGACATCATGGCGCTCGGCGCTTCGTCCTATGCCTCGCCGCTTCTCTCCACGCTCGTCCTCATCGGAACCGGCTTCGCTCAATTCCACTGGTCGGTGATTGTCGCGTGCCTCCTCATCACCATCGGCGCGGTGATCGCCGCGAAGGACATGATCTTCAGGCGCGCGATAAGGACGAGATAGGTCCCAACTCCGCCGGATCATCACGCAAAACTGAATCCCACTTGCGAAGCGGTTGGGTGCCGCCCAGCATCATGGGCTGCGCGGACGCTCCCCCTATTTCTATCCGATCTTCCGATGCGCTTGCGCATGTCGTCCTCGGCTTGACAGCCCAACAATAATAATACACTATGTATTAAAAGGAGGCGAGGATGGGGCTGGTAGTTGGGATCGATGCGGGGGGCACCTTTACGGATCTCATTGCGCGCGATCTCGTGACCGGCGCGGTCTATTCGCACAAGCTTTCGTCGACCCCGCATAATCCGGCGGAAGCGATCGTCCGCGGCATCGACGAGCTGGTCGAGCGATACGGACTCGCCACCGCCTCCGTCGATCTCATCGCGCATGGGACGACTGTCGGCACAAACACGCTGCTGCAGCGGAAGGGCGCTCGTGTCGCGCTGGTGACGACGAAGGGATTCCGTGACCTTTTGGAGATCGGCCGGCAGACGCGGCCGGCAAACTACAACATGCATCTCGACTTTCCGGCGCCCGTCATACCGCGGCACAGGCGGGTCGAACTCGCCGAGCGCATTGGCGCCGATGGCGCGGTCGTCACGGCAATCGATGTGGAAGACCTGGAGCAGGCGCTCGAGACCGCGCTGGCGAGCAAGCCGGAAGCGGTCGCAGTCTGCTTCCTTTTCAGCTATCTCAATCCAAGCCACGAACTGGCCGTCAAGCAGCGCATCCGGGACATCGCGCCCGACCTTTTCGTCTCGACGTCCAGCGAGGTGCAGCCGGAATTCCGCGAATACGAGCGGATTTCGACGACGGCGCTGAATGCATATCTGCAACCCGTGATGGCGCGCTACCTTGGCATGCTCGACCGGCAACTGAGCACTTCGAGGCCGAACGCGCGGATCGCCATCAGCCGGTCGAACGGCGGGCTCATGTCCCTGCCGCTGGCCAGGCAGTTTCCAATCCGCACGGCGCTGTCGGGCCCTGCTGCCGGTGTCGTCGGCGCCATCGACGTCCAGCGCTCGGCGCGACGTCCGAAAGCGATCACGTTCGATATGGGAGGCACGAGTGCCGATGTGGCTCTGGTGCAGGACTGTGCATGCAGCTACCGGCACCGCTCGGACATCGGCGGCTTTCCCATCCGGATGTCGATGCTCGATATTCATACAGTCGGCGCCGGCGGGGGCTCGATCGCCTGGCTGGACCGCGACGATCTCCTGAAGGTTGGGCCGTTGAGCGCCGGGGCGGATCCGGGTCCCGCCTGTTATGGCCTCGGCGGGGAAGACGCGACAGTGACCGATGCAAACCTGGTCCTCGGCCGTCTTTCGCCTGGCGGCCTGCTTGGCGGGAGCATGGCCTTGCATCCGGACCTTGCCCGGCACGCCGTCTCGCGCATCGCCAGCCCGATGGGACTCGCCGTCGAGCAGGGTGCGCAAGGCATTATCGACATCGTGACCTCGAACATGGTTCGCGCGATCCGCGCCATCACCGTGGAGCGGGGCTTTGATCCGCGCGACTTCACGCTTCTCGCCTTCGGCGGCGCTGGACCGCTCCATGCCCGCCAGGTCGCGGGCGATCTCGGCATCACGGAGATTCTGGTGCCTCTCCTGCCGGGGGTCCTCTGCGCCCAGGGCGCTCTCGCGTCCACGTTCAAGGAGGACATCGTCCGGACAATACGCCGGGAATTGCACGGGACCGACGACCTCGCGGCAATTGCGGACGCCATCGAAAGCTTGGTCGACGATGCCCGCAGATGGTGTGCGGGAGAAGGCCTGGATCCGGCCGCCCTGAATTTCACCGTGGTTCTCGAGATGCGCTATGTCGGGCAGAATTTCGAACTGCCAATCCCGCTGTTGCCCGCGGAAACCCGGGCGCCTCCCGCGGTCGAGACGTTGCGCGCGCGGTTCTTCGAGCATCATGACCGGCAATACGGATTTCACTCGGACCAGGGCCTGATCGAAGTCGTCAACATCCGGCTGACGGCGGAAGTGGAAGAAAATCCGCCGCCCGGCGGTCCTGGCGCGGAAGGCGACGCGCCGCATGGCGGGGCGACGGGCACGCGCCCCGTCTGGTTCGATGGCGCCCTGGTTCAAACATCCGTCTATGACAGATCGTCCCTCGCCTTGGGGCAAAGCCTGATCGGACCCGCCGTCATCGAGCAGCCGGACACGACCACGCTGCTGTTTCCCGGCGACCGGCTGATCGTCGACGACAATCTCAATCTCACGATCGGACTTTCGTCATGAACGTGCAACCGGACCGCAGACAGAGAGCGCTCGACGCGGTCAGCATCGAGGTCATCCACAACGGCCTGCGCTCCATCGCCGATGAATGCTTCATCGCGCTGATGAAAAGCGCCTACTCGACAAACATCAAGGAACGGCACGACCACAGCGCGTGCATCATGGACATCGATGGCCGCATCGTCGTCCAGGCCGCCCTATCGCAGTCGATCCATCTGAGCTCCATGCTCGGGCATGTCCGTGCAATCCTCGAGACGTTCCGCCCGGAGGATCTCAATCCCGGCGACATCCTCATTTCAAACGACCCGTTCGTGGCGGGCGGGACGCACCTGCCGGACGTCAATTTCGCCATGCCCGTCTTCGTCGGCGGTCGGCTCGTCGCCTTCTGCTGCAACATCGCCCATCACGTCGATGTGGGCGGAATGGCCGCCGGCAGCATGTCATCGAACATGACCGAGATATTTCAGGAAGGACTGCGGCTGCCGGTGGTCCGCCTGGTCGCGGGCGGCCGCATCGTCGACGACATCATGAATATCATTCTCCTGAACGTCCGGGTACCGAACGAGCGGCGCGGCGACTATTACGCCCAGATCGCGGCCTGCAAGCTTGGCGAGAAGCGCCTGCAGGAATTCTGTGCCGCGCAGGGCGTTGAACGCGTCACCCTGACGTTCGACGAGGTCATCGACCGGACGCGCATGCGCATGCGCCGGGCGATCGCGGAGATTCCGGATGGCGTGTACAGGTTCTCCGACGTCATGGAAGACGACGGCAACGGGACGAAGGATATTCCGATCAACCTCGCCGTCGAGGTTGCCGGCGACCGCATTCGCATGAACTTCACCGGCACCAGTTGCCAGGTTGCCGGCAACATCAATTGCCCCCTCACGGCCACGCAGTCGGCGATCGGCTATGTGCTGAAGGCTCTCCTTGATCCTGAGGCGCCGAACAATCAGGGGATACTCGACGTCATCGAGATCGAAGCCGAACCGGGCTGTCTGCTCAATCCGGTCTTTCCGGCGGCGGTGGCATATAGAGCCCATACCACGCAACGCGTGATCGATGTCGTGCTCGGGGCGCTGGCGCCGGCTATGCCGGACCGGGTGATTGCCGCAAGCAATGGCTCGAATACGACGGCGGTTTTCTCAGGCGCCGACCCGCGAACCAATCGTCCCTATCTCTATCTTGAAACGCTGGGCGGCGGATGCGGTGCCCGCTCCTTCAAGGATGGCAAGGACGGCGTCCAGCAGCATATCGCGAACACCGCGAATCTCCCGATCGAAGCGATCGAGACGGAGTATCCACTGCGCGTCCGCGAATACAGCCTTGTTGCGGATACCGGCGGGGCCGGCCAGTTTCGCGGCGGGCTGTCGCTGCGGCGCACGATCGAGCCGGTCGGCCATGGCTGCCAGTTCAACGGCGCCGGGGAGCGGTTCGTGAAACATCCCTGGGGGCTGTTCGGCGGCGGCGACGGGGACATCGGCAGGATGCGGCTCATCGATTCGCGCGGCAACCGTATCGACCTCGGCGGCAAGCCGGTGCCCATGATCTGCCCGGAGGGAAGCGCCATCGAGATCACCACGCCCGGTGCCGGCGGCTACGGCGATCGCGCGCTGAGGGACGTGCGGCGTATCGCCAGAGACTGGCGTTCCGGGAAAGCTTCGCTTTCATTCATAAAGAAGAATTACGGCCTGGAGCCCGATCGTCTCGAAGCGATTCCGTTCGACATCGACGCGCCCGACTACGAGGATCTGCGGCCGGGGCGGAAAGGTGGGAACGGCAGATGACCAGGCACATGAGAACCGTGTCATGACGCGAACGGTATATATCGGCGGTGGTGCCGGCTTCGCCGATGAGCGTCCCGACGCGGTGCAGGTCCTGGTCGGCACGCTCGAGCGGCGCAGCGGGCCGCACTATGTCATACTCGAGACCTTGGCCGAGCGTACCTTGGCGTTGGCGCAACTGGAGCGTCGCCGCGACCCTGAGGCCGGCTATACGCCGCAGCTGAAGGCCTTCCTGCAGCCGATCCTCGCCCGGTGTCTGGCCTCGGGCATTCGGATCGTCTGCAATTCCGGCGCGGCCAATCCCCTAGGAGCGGCCCGCGTCGCGCTCCAATGCGCGACGGAACTGGCGATCCCGTCTCTCAAAGTGGCGGTGGTCGAAGGCGATGACCTGCTCGGACAGCTCCCCGAAAACACCATCCGGTCCTGGCCCGTGATCGAGGGACTGCCGTTCGGATCCGAGCCGCTGCTCGCGGCGAACGTCTATCTCGGCGCTCGTCCGATCGTCGATGCGCTGGCCCTTGGCGCCGACCTCGTGATCACCGGGCGATGCACCGATTCCGCTCTGGTGCTCGGCCCGCTCGCGCATGAGTTCGGCTGGGCCGCGGACGACTGGGACAGGCTGGCGGCCGGAACCCTGGCAGGCCATCTCCTCGAATGCAGCGCGCATGTGTCCGGCGGCTATTTCGCCGATCCCGGCTACAAGGACGTCCCCGACCTCGCCCGCGTCGGCTTTCCCATCGCCGAAGTAGGGCCCGATGGCGAAATGATCATCACCAAGGCCGACGATACGGGTGGTCTCGTCTCCATCGCAACGGTCACCGAGCAACTGCTCTACGAGATGCACGACCCGGCCGCGTATGTGGTGCCCGACGTCGTGCTCGATGTCACGGAGGCGAGTCTCGAAGCGACTGGGCCGAACCGGGTTCGGGTCAGAGGGGCTCGCGGGCACCCGGCACCGGAGACGCTGAAGGCGACCGTCAGTATCGAAGGCGGCTGGCTCGGCGAGGGCGAGATCACCTATGCGGGTCCGAACGCCCTCGCCCGCGCGCAGCTCGCGGCCGATGTGCTCGCCGAACGTCTCCGGATCGTCGGCATTCAAGTCCCGACACGCCTCGATCTGATCGGCTCGGTCAGCAGCTTCGATAGCGATGCCGGCATGCTTCGGCGGAAGCGAAATTTCGACGCGGACGGCGAATACCGGGTCAGGCTGGCAGGCAACGCGCCGGACAGACGCACGGCCGAGCGGATCGCCAATGAGGTGATTGGCCTCTACAGCACCGGACCGGCGGGCGGCGGCGGCGTGCGCCGCACCGTCACGCCGCGCGTTCACACGAGATCGGTGCTGCTGGATAGGAGCCTGGTGCGGCCGGCGGCCCGCCTGGTCACGGAGGCGGCGCGATGACCGCAGCGCTCGTGAAAGTTCCGCTCCATACGGTGGCCCACAGCCGGACAGGGGACAAGGGCAACCGATTGAACGCCAGCCTGATCGCCTATGATCCGGCTCTGTATCCTTATCTCGCGGCGCAGGTGACGGCCGAGCGGGTGGCCGAGCTTTTCTCCATGCGCGGAGCCGTCCAAGTCCGCCGCTACGACCTGCCAAGACTCTCCGCTTTCAATTTCGTGATCGATGACGTCCTGGAAGGCGGCGTGAATGGCAGCCTCAATCTGGATGGCCACGGCAAGACGCTGTCGTTCCTGCTGCTGACGCTGTCCGTTGAGGTGCCGCCCGACATGGTCCGGAGCAAGCACGGCCATTCCGGCCCAGGAATCCCGCGCCCGCTGCGAGGGCATTCTTGAACAGACGGTAAAATTGGATTATAATACACAAAGTAGAAAAATAACAACGGAAGGGGACTCAGGAATGACACGCTTATTGTCTGCAGCTGCCTCATTCGCTTTCGCGATCGGTCTCGGACTCGCGGCAACAATGGCTCCCGCGCAGGCGGACGAGATCGTCGCCCAACGCGGCTATCACGGCATCAAGGGGCCGTGGCTCGTCTGGGACCAGAGCTCATGCTCCTTCAAGCCTACCGAAAATCACCCCGAGGTTTATGAGGCGCAGCTCAGGAAGGTCGGTCCCGACGGGCTGCCGATCGTCTATGCGACCGCCGACACCACATTGCAGGTGCAGAAGACGATCAACGGCAGCTTCCAGAAATATGCCGACCTCTCGGGCATCAACATGACCATGTTGTCCAACGAGTATCCGAGCAAGACGAAGCCCGTTCTCATCGCCAAGCAGGTTGCGGCGATGGCGCCAAAGGTCGTCATATCCAACGTATGGATTCCGGATCTCTACACCCAGATCGGCAAAACCTATCTCGACGCCTGCCTGCCGTTTCTCAATATGCATGCATTCCCTATCAAGTTCGCCGTGCCGGGTTGGGAGTCGGGACATGTCGCCTCGGGCCTCGCCCTGGCCGATGGCGTCATCCAGCTGGTGAGAGAGAAAGGCTGGGATACCAACGAGGTCTGGATGATGGTGTGCGGCATGCCGCTGATCGCGAACGGTCCCGGAACGGATCTCGACGTGCTGACGTCCTTCATCGAGAAGGTCGGGACGGAACTGAAGATACCCAAGGAGCGCCAGAGCGGGATACTCGACTGCAAGGAGTCCGAAGCGGAGGCGCGGGTGGTGGCGACCGACTGGCTGACGGCAAACCCGCAGGCCAAGAAGGTCATTGCGATGATGTGGAACGACTTCGTCGCCGTGTCGATGTCGCAGGCTCTCGAGCAAAAGGGATATACCTCCGAAAACGCCATCGCGGCGGGAGGGCAGGCGAATGACGGTCCGCTGGAAGTCATGACGAGGCCGAATGCGATCTTCCAGGTGAATTTCGACAAGAATTTTCCGACATGGGGCATCATCGGCCTGTCGATGGCGCAGGATGTGGCGGCCGGCCGGCCGGTCCCCTCCTATGCGGATCCCGGAGTGGTTCCCGTGGTCGGAGCGGAGGCCGCGCGCAAGCTGATCGAGGCCCGCAAGCAGGCGGCGCAATAGCCCGCGGGAAGGCGCCCGATGCTCGATCGGGAACGGCCGGCACCGGAGAGAACCGGGTCGTCAACTCACAAGCCCTGGACGAGGACCGGGAAAGTCATACCCTGGGCCGCTAAGGGCCGTTGGACGGGAAGGAGAGGAGAGCGAGATGGAGACATCATCGGGAGCGGTTGAGCGCGCAGCCCGGATGCCGCTGAGCGCGCGGCTGCGCCGGACGTTCGTGTCCGGCCGCTTCGATCTCGTCGGCCTCTCCGTCGTGCTCGCCTTCCTCTGCATCCTGTTCAGCGCCATGACGCCTTACTTCATGACGTTCCCGAACCTGAAAGCGCTCGGCGTGGCGGTGTCGTACAACGCAATTCTGGCGGCCGCACAGACAGTGGTCATCGTCGCCGGTCTGATCGACCTCTCATTCACGTCAATCCTGGCGCTCTGCGGCATCGCCGCGCAAAAACTCCTGCTGCTGGGGGCGCCTTTCGTCGTCGTGGTCGCCGGCGCGATCCTGCTCGGCATGGCGCTCGGTCTCGTCAATGCGGCGATCTGCGTCGCCGGAGGCGTCAATCCGCTTATCGCCACGATCGGCACAGGTCTGGCGTTCCGCGGCATGGCGTTCATATGGCTCGACCTCGAGAGCATGCCCTATTTCAACGACACGGCATTGAACTTCGTCGGCAACGGCTCGATCCTCGGACTGCCGGCGCCGCTGATCATCAGCGCCCTCGTGATCGGCGGCATCTGGGTGCTCATGCGCTTCACACGCTTCGGCTCGCGCGTCTATGCGATGGGCGGCAGCGAGTCCGCCGCCCGCCTGGCCGGCGTCTCGGTGGCACGGCTCAAAACCCTGGTCTTCGTGCTGAGCGGCGGCGCGGCGGCGATCGGCGGGCTTCTGCTGACCTCGCTCAACGGTACGGCCTTCCCCGACGCGGCGCGCGGTGACGAGCTGATCGTGATCGCCGCCGTGATCCTGGGCGGCACCGCGCTCATGGGCGGGCGCGGCTCGGTGATCGGCACGACGCTCGCCGTCCTCGTCCTCGGCGCAATGGCCAATGGCATGAACCTCCTGGGCACCGATGCTTTTTGGCAGATATTCCTCAGCGGAGCCATCCTGCTCCTCGCGGTTCTCGTCGATGAGCAGCGCAACCGGGCCCGGCAGCGTTGATCCCGCAAATTGGAGCTTGGATGATGCGCTTCAACTGGAAAGGCAAGTGACGGATGCCGAGCCCACAAAGCGGACGTGAACCGATTCTCGCCGGCCGTGGCCTGAGCAAATATTACGGACCGGTCACCGCCCTCGACGGCGTCAGCATCGACATTTACCCCGGCGAGATTCTTGCCATCGTCGGGGACAATGGCGCCGGCAAGTCCACGCTCGTCAAGGCGCTGTCGGGAGCGATCGTCCCCGATTCCGGGGAAATCCTCATGGAGGGAAAGCCGATCCGCCTCGACTCTCCGCAAAAGGCGCGCCAGCACGGGATCGAGACGGTGTACCAGGACCTGGCTCTGGCGCCTAACCGGGACGTCGTCCAGAATCTTTATCTCGGCCGCGAGATGTGCCACGGCGGCCTCCTGAAACCATTCCACTTCCTGCGTTCGCGCGAAATGCGGCGCGTGGCGGAGCAGCATCTCAAGCAGCTTGAGGTCGGTGTTCCCCATGTGAGCGGTCTGCCGATCGGGCAGATGTCGGGCGGACAAAGGCAGTGCGTCGCTGTCGCGCGCGTGGCGTTCTGGTCGTCCAAAGTCATGTTCATGGACGAGCCCACCGCCGCCCTCGGCGTCCGCGAGTCCGAGGCCGTGCTTCGCCTGATCCGGCGCGTGGCCCATGCCGGCACGGCCGTCGTTCTCATCAGTCATGCCATTCCTCACGTCGTCGCCCTTGCTGACCGGATCGTGGTTCTCCGCAACGGGCGAAAGGCAGCTGATCTGGCCGGTTCGACGACCGTTGAAGGCGTGGTCAATCTCATTGTCGGATCTTGAGACGGAGCGCAGCGCCATGGAGTCCGAGGCCGCAATGAATGTCAGGATGATCCGCGATGTGATGATCCCGATGCGGGACGGGACCAGGCTGGCCGCCAACCTCTATTTGCCCGAGGAGGCCGGCCGCTATCCCGGCATCTTCACCTTCGTTCCCTATCTCAAAGACGGCTGGATCGGGATCGATCATGAGCCGCATCACCGGCATTTCGCCGGCCAGGGCTATGCGGTCATGCAAGTGGACTTCCGCGGCACCGGCGCCTCGGAAGGGCGCAATCCCCATCCCTTCGATCTGCAGGAGCGCCAGGACGGCTACGATATCGTCGAATGGATGGCCGCCCAGCCATGGTGCACCGGCGCGGTCGGCGTCTGGGGCATCTCTTACGGCGGCATCACCGCCCTCAGCATCGCCTCGACGCAGCCGCCGCATCTCAAGGCCATCATTCCGATCCATGCGACCTTCGACAACTATGAGTGGCTGCTGCGCACGCATGGATGCCGGGGGCTGCTGCTGGCGGACGCCGACTGGGGAAGCCGGATGGCCGCGTGCAACCTCTTGCCGCCGGTCATCGCGGATCCGGCGGGCAGATGGGTCAAGATCTGGCGTGAGCGGCTGAGCGGCGGCAGCCCGTGGTTCATGGACTGGCATGGCGCACCGCCCGATCGGACATTCTGGACGCGGCGCCGGATTCCGCTCACCGACATAAAGGTTCCGACCTTCGCCGTCTGCGGCTGGTATGATGCCTATACGGCGCCGGCCTTTCGCGTGTTCGAGCAGGTCGACGCCCCGGCACGCGTCCTGATCGGTCCCTGGAAGCACGCGCTGCCGGATCTTTCACCGCGCAGCCCCATCGGCGGACTCGACGAGATGGTCCGCTGGTGGGACCGTTGGCTCAAGGATGTTCCCAATGGGATGGAGGACGAGCCCCCGATCACGATCTTCGTGCAAGGCCCGGACGAATGGCGTCACGAGACGGAGTGGCCGATCGCGCGGACGCAGCGCAGGCGGTTGCACTTGTCCGGTCCCGGCGAGCTTCGCGATAGCCCGCCTGCGACCGCGCGCGAGATCGGCTATCGATACGACTCGCGGGTGGGTCTGGGCTCGACCGGACATAACGGCCACCGGCTGCATCTCGAAGTGCCCAGCGACCAGAGCGGAGATGATCTCGCCTCCCTCGCCTTCACGAGCGAACCGTTGGGGGCGGATCTGGAGATCACCGGAGAACCTCTCGTGCAGGCGGTTCTTTCGGCCGACATCGGTGAATTGACGCTCGCCGCAAAGCTCTGTCTCGTGGACCGCGATGGCCGGTCGCGCGTGATCAGCCGCGGCAATGCCAATCCGGCGCGCAGCGATGCCCATGCCGAGCCTGACCCGCTGCGACCCGGCGAGAGGCGGCAGGTATCGGTTCACCTGTATCCGACCTCGGTGGTCGCCAGGGCCGGCGAGCGTCTGCGCCTGTGCCTGGCCGGAACGGATTTCCCCGAATTGTGGCCGACGCCCATCCCCTATCGGATGATCATTCATACCGGGCCCGAAGGCGGCTGCCATGTGGATGTCCCGGTGGTGCCGCCGCGGGCGGATACGATCGCAAGGCCACACTTTGCTCCGGCGCGCACGAATGCCGGTTCACCCCAGCCCCATGTCTCTGCCCCGGGCGAGCAATATGACGTCGTTCACCACCACCTCGATGCGCGCGTCGCGGCGTTCGAGACGAGACTGGCGACACGGCATGTGCTCGCGGACGGCGCCATTCTGGAGGGCTCGCATTGGGCGAAGGTCACCACGGACGCGGATCGCCCGGGGACGACGAATCTCAGGACAGACACCCGCTACGACATACGACGTCCATCCGGCGCCCTGACGGTCCTGGTTCGATGCGTGCTCACGCCGTTCCGCGTCGAAGCGCAAGCCGAGGCCGAGCTCGACGGGCAACCGTTCTGGCATATGAGCTGGCAGAAGGACGTCGATGATTGGTTGCCGGAGGGCTGATGGCCACGATGTGCCAGTTGGCGCCTTGCGATCATAGTGTAGTATAGGCCGAAAACCTGAAGGCACATGCGCAAGACCGCAACACCGAAAAAGCCGCCGCGGCCTATCGGCCGGCCGAAGGGCTCCGGAAGCCAGCTCGTCTATGACGAGCTCAGAAATCAGATTCTGACACTGGCGCTCCAGCCTGGAGCCGTGATCGACGAACTCGTGCTCGTCAACCGGTTCAGCCTGTCGCGCACGCCGGTCCGCGAAGCGTTGATCAAACTGGAGGTCGACGGTCTGGTCGAGATCGTGCCCAACCGGGGGGCGCGCGTCGCGTCGATGAATTTCGACGCTATCGGACGCCTGTTCGAGGCCCTCGATCTTTATTCCAGGGCTATCTGCCACCTCGCGGCCACGCGCAGCGACCGGCTTGCCATAGAAGAGGCAAAGAAAGCCAATGTCGAATTCACCTCGGCTGCGGAAACCAACAATTTCCGTGAGATGGGCGAATCAAACTGGCGCTTTCACAACGACCTTGGCCGGGCATCCGGAAATCCGTTCCTGGCCGACGCCCAGGCCCGGCTGCTGAATGAGGCGATGCGTCTCGCCTATCTGACCCATTATTCGTCGGTGAAGACGAGAGTGGATTATCGGAACTATTTCGCGCAGATCATCGAGGAGCACAATCTGCTCGTCGATTACATCCAGCACGGCAAGGCGAAAGAGGCGGAGAAGCTCGCCGGTCAGCACACACGCCTGTTCCAGGAGAATGTGGCGCGCTACATGATGCAGAACGACGTTCGTGCCGTCAGCGTGCAAGATCCTGCCGGATCCGGACGTACCGGCTGAGTTCCAAAGTCACTATCCGCAGGTCTACCCCGGCCGCCAGCCTCTCGGCGCCATCTCGAAGCCGTCGAAGGCGAAAGCCGGCGACACGGTGCAGCCGACCAACGTCCAGGCGCCGAGCGAGCGCGCCGTCTGCCAGCAGAAGCGCGGCACGATCACTTGCGGGCGCTCGCCTTGCGCGAGATCGGGGCCGAGGCGACGCATGTCGACATGACGGCCGTCATGCGACAGGCCGAGATCGAGCGCTGCGCCCGCATGCCAATGCCAGATCTCGTCGGCATCGATGCGGTGCCAGTGGCTGATCTCGCCTTCGCCCAGGAGATAATAGATGGCGGTGCCGGCGGAGCGCTCGCCGAGCGCCCCATCCGCCCGCCAGGTTTCGCGGTAATGGCCGCCTTCGGGATGGGGCTGCAATCCCAGCAGGCGGACGATGTCCTGGGCCGAGAGCGCTTTCGTCATCTGAACCCGTCTTTGCGTTTCCGGATCTCGGCGAAGACATCGGCCTTGCCGGCCATCGGCATGCCGAGCACCTTGCGGACTTCCCTGCTTTCCGGGCGCAGGAAGACATTGGTGGCGAGTTCCTCGCCGATGGTGCCGGGCAAGGTCATCTCGCCCTTGGCGCGCTGCGCCTTGATCTTCTCGGCGCGCGCCACGAGCGCCTGGTTGGCGGGCTCGATGGTGAGGGCGAAGCGGGCGTTCGATTCGGTATATTCATGGCCGCAATGGAACACCGTCTCGGGCGGCAGCTTGCGCAATTTGTCGAGCGAGGCCCACATCTCGGGCAAAGTGCCCTCGATCACCCGGCCGCAGCCCAGAGCGAACAGCGTATCGCCGGCGAAGAGCAGCTGCTCTTGCGGCATGTAGAGCACGATATGGCCCTTGGTATGGCCGGGTGTCGCGATCACCTTCACCTCGCGGCCGGCGAATTCGTAAGATTCGCCGTCGCCCACCTGCTGATCGATGCCCGGAATCTGGCTCGCTTCCGCCTTGGGCCCGATGATCTTGGCATTCCACTTGCGCTTGAGCGCGAGATTGCCCTCGACATGATCGACATGATGATGGGTGGTGAGGATATGGCTGAGCTTCCAGCCCTTGGCGGCAAGCTCGCGCTCGATGGCTTGGGCCTCGGGCGCATCGATCGAGGCGGTCAGGCCTGATTCGTTGTCATGCAGGAGGACGCCGTAATTGTCCTGCCGGCAGATGAAATGATGGAGGTCGAGCTTCGGCAATGGGGTGTTTCCTTCAAGTTGAACTTCACAGGTGACCAGTGCCGTCCAAGTGCTTATCTTTCCCATAATGGATGTCGCCGATCTACGCGAATTTTACGGGAGCCGGCTGGGCCAGGCCAGCCGGCGCATCATCGCACATCGCCTGCGCGACCGCTTCGGCAATCTCGCCGGCGCCACCGTCCTGGGGCTGGGTTTCACCGTCCCCTATCTCGATTCGCCGGTCGATGGCGCCGAGCGCAGCCTCGCCTTCATGATGGCGCAACGCGGCGTCATGCATTGGCCGGAGGGCGAACCCAATGCCGCGGCCCTGGTCGAGGAATGCGAGTTGCCGTTACTGGAGAGCATCGTCGATTTCGCCCTCGTCGTGCATGGGCTCGAGCTCACCGACCAGCCGGCAGAGATGCTGCGCGAGCTTTGGCGGGTGATGTCGCCGCAAGGGCGGCTGGTGATGGTGGTGCCGAACCGGCGCGGCCTCTGGGCGCGCTCCGATCTCACCCCCTTCGGCTATGGCCAGCCCTATTCGCGCTCGCAATTGCAGCAGATCCTCAAGGAAGCGAAATTCTCGCCCGTCGGCTGGTCGCAGGCCTTGTTCATGCCGCCCTCGGAGCGCAGCCTGATGCTCAAATCGGCCGCCGCCTGGGAGCGGCTCGGACTTCGCACCTCGCCCGCCTTCTCGGGCGTCATCATCGTCGAGGCGGTGAAGCAGGTCTATGCGGTGTCGGCGCGCAAGCGCTCGCGGCGCATGCTGCCGCGTCTGCGGCCGGCGCTCGCCGGGCCGAGTGCGGCGAAGCGTCCCAGCAAATAATTGCGATGGCGCATCCTTTTGCTCTCGACGGAAGAACGGCGCTGGTCACCGGCGCGGGCCGGGGACTGGGCCTCGCGATCGCCCGGGCGCTGGCTGAGGCCGGCGCCCATGTGTTCCTCAATGGCCGCATAGCGGCGATGCTCGAAACCGAGGCCGCGGCGATTCGCAGCGACGGCGGGTCGGCGGAAGCGCTCGCTTTCGATGTCACCGAGGCCGAGGCGGTGGCGAAGGCCTTTGCGCGGATCGAAGCGGGCAAAGACCGCCTCGACATCCTCATCAACAATGTCGGCCGCCGCGACCGGCGCAGCCTGTTCGAATTCGATCTCGCGGATGTGCGCGAGCTGCTGGAGGCCGATCTCATCGCCCCCTTCGAGCTGGCGCGCCGCGCCGCGCGCCTCATGATCGCCAAGGCGCAAGGCGGGCGCATCATCAACATCACCTCGATCGCAGGGCTCATCGCCAATGACGCCGATGCCGTCTACACGACGGCCAAGGGCGGGCTCTCGGCATTGACGCGATCGCTCGCCGCCGAGCTCGGCCGGCACGGCATCACCGTCAATGCGGTGGCGCCGGGCTTCTTCGCCACCGAGGCGAATACCGCACTCCTCGAAGATGAGCGGATCGGGCAATGGCTCAAGCAGCGGACATCGCTCGGGCGCTGGGGCCGACCGGACGAGATCGCGGGCGCCGTCGTCTTCCTCGCTTCACCGGCGGCCTCCTACGTCACCGGCCACACGCTCGTGGTCGATGGCGGCTATCTGACGCATTTCTGAGGTTGGCGCAGTTCACTTCGCCGTCAGCACGTGGCCGACGAAAGGCAATTCGCGGAACTGATGCGCCATGTCCATGCCATAGCCGACGACGAATTTGTCGGGGCAGATGAAGCCCCTGTGATCGGCTTCGATATCGGCGGCGAGGTGGCCCGGCTTCTCGAGCAGCACCGCGGTCGCGACGCTCTTGGCGCCGCGCGCAGCGAGCAGGTCCTTGGCATAGGCGAGCGTGCGGCCCGATTCGAGGATGTCGTCGATCAGCAATATGTCGCGGTCGGCGATCGGCGATTCGACGTCGCGCAGCACCTCGACCTTGCCGGACGAGCGCGTCTTGTCGCGATAGCTCGCCAGCATCATGAAATCGACCTCGGGCGAGAGGCCGGCCCGGTGCATGGCGCGGATGAGATCGGCGGCGAAGACGAAGCTTCCCTTCAGCACCGGTACCACCAGCAGGCGGTGCGGGCGCTTCTCGGCAATGGCCTTGGCGATCGCTTCGATGCGTTCGGAGATTTCAGCTTCGGAAAACAGCACCGCGATGCGGTGACCGTCTATTTCAATGTGACTCATCCCCGCGATTTACGCCAATTTCATCGGCATGGGCAAAGCGAATCTGCACATTTTCCGCCATCGGCGGCGGCGAAGCGACGCGGGTGGTGAAGGTCGTCATCTCGCCCGGGCGCAGCGGCCTTATCCCCGAATCGAGCGTCCAGGCATAGACGTCGTCCCTGGCGTTGTTCTGCAGCGTGAAGCGCAGCGAGGGCACCTTGCGGTCGCGGTCGCTGACATTGACGATCTCGCCCTTGATCGAGATGACCCGCGTGCCGTCGACGATCACATGCTGCTGCTCGACCCGGCGCACCTCGAGGCCATAGATGTTCACCGTCGTGCCGAGCCCCGCGAAGAGCCCGACGCTGGCGGGGAAGAGGCGCACCGTCGTTTCCGGATTGAGGAGGGCCATGATGACCGGCGACAGGACGGCGGCGGCGAAGCCCGCCCAGCCGTAAAGCTGCTTGCGCCTCTGCCGCTCGGCGCTCTCGAACTCCGCGCGCGCCATCCGCGACGCCTCGGTCAGGCGGCGGACCTCGCGGTCGGCGTCGGGCTCGGGCGGCGAGATCAGCGCCGGAACCCGCTCCGGGGCCGGCAGCGGGCGCGGCGAGACGTCGATGATCTCGGTGGGCCGGCTCTCGATCCAATTGTGGCCGCATTCGACGCAGCGCACCATGGTGCCGCTCGCGGTGAAGCGGGAAGACGGGAAGTCATAGCGTGTTGCGCAAGCAGGGCAGGCGACTATCATTTGAACGGGCCGTCGGAACGATTCGAGCCAGGCCGGGCAGGTCCCGCATGGCCTTGAAGATTAACGGCGAACAGGGTTAATGCGGCGTTAAGGCGCTTGCTGTTGAAAGAACCTGGAATCGAAACGGGAGCATCCTAAGTGGTTCGTCTCGAAAATGTGGGCCTGCGCTATGGGCATGGGCCGGAAGTGCTCCGGGACATCTCCTTCGTCCTGGCGCCGGGCGAGTTCCGCTTCCTCACCGGCCCTTCGGGCGCCGGCAAGACGTCGCTGCTCCGCCTTCTGTTCCTGTCGCTCGCCCCCACCCGCGGCTTCATGAGCGTCTTCGGCCAGGACACGACCCAGATCGGCAGGAGCGACCTGCCGCTGCTGCGCCGCCGCATCGGCATCGTGTTCCAGGAGTTCCGCCTGCTCGACCATCTCACCACTTACGAGAATGTCGCTTTGCCGCTGCGCGTCGCGGGCCTGGCGGAGGAAAAGTATCGAGCCGATGTCATGGAGCTCCTCAAATGGGTCGGGCTCGCCGAGCAGGCGCGGGTAATGCCGCAAGTGCTGTCGGGCGGCGAGAAGCAGCGCGCCGCGATCGCGCGCGCCGTCATCGCCAAGCCGCAGCTCCTGCTCGCCGACGAGCCGACGGGCAATGTCGATCCGGCTCTCGCCAAGCGCCTCTTGCGCCTCTTCCTCGAGCTCAACCGGCTGGGCACCACGGTGCTCATCGCCACCCATGACACGCAACTGATCGCGCAGGCGCGGATGCCGGTCATGACGCTCGAGCAGGGCGAACTGAGGCTCGCCGCATGAGCATGAGCGAGAAAACCTCGCACCGGCCCGAGCCGATCATCCCGCCGAAAGCGGCGCCCTTGCGCACGCTCGTCATGGCCATGGCGGTGATGTGCTATCTGGCCGTGCTCGCGGCGGGCGGGCTCGTCCTCATCAACCGCTCGGTCGAAGCCTGGACCGGCGACCTCGAGCGCGAGATCACGGTGCAGGTCCGCGAGGTCGCGGGCCGCAACATGGAAGAGGACCTCGCCAAGGCGGCGGCGATCCTCCAGGCGACGCCCGGCATATTGAAAGTTACGGTGCTCGACGAAAAGGCGGCGATCGAGCTGCTCGAGCCCTGGATCGGCGGCATCGACGGACTCGAGGACCTGCCGGTGCCGCGGCTCATCGCGGTCGAGATCGATCCCGACCATCCGCCCGATTTCGCCGCCCTCGACACCCAATTGCGCAACGAGGTGCCGGGAGTCAGCCTCGACACGCACAAACGCTGGCAGGCCGAGCTCACCCGCATGGCGCGCGTGCTCACGACGCTCGCTTACGCCATCCTGGTGCTGATCGGCATCTGCGCCGTCGCCATCGTGATCTTCGCGACGCGGGCGGCTCTCGAAGCCAATCGCGAGGTGGTGGAGGTCCTGCATCTCGTCGGCGCGCGCGACAGCTTCATCGCCCGGCAAGTGTGGGGCAGGTTCCTCAAGACCGGGCTCACCGCCGGCATCATCGGCCTCATCCTCGGCATCCTCACCTTCTTCCTCGCCGCGGGCGCCGCACCGGAAAGCTTCGCCGCCATCTCGCGCGAGTTCCTGTCGCTCACGAGCGCCAAGCTCCTGCAGAACTATCTGGTGCTGCTGGCGGTGCCGCTGGTCGCGACCCTCATCTGCCTCATCACGTCGCGCGTGACGCTGATGCGCATCCTGAAGAGCCTCAGGTGATCACCTTCCGCTCGATCGTCTTCAACATCGTTTTCTATGTGAACACGGTTCTGTTCCTGGTGCTGGGCTCGCCCTTCTATCTGACGCCGCGCAAATGGTCGATCCGGGCGCTGCAGGCCTGGGGCAAAGCCAGCCTGTGGTGGCTCAAGGTCATTTGCGGCACGCGCTATGAGGTGCGGGGTGCCGAGAACATCCCGCAAGGCGCGGTGCTCGTCGCATCGAAGCATCAATCGGCCTGGGATACTTTCGCGATCCTCACTCTGTTCGACGATCCGGCCATGGTGCTGAAGCGCGAGCTCGTCTTCATCCCGCTCTTCGGCTGGTTCATCCCCAAATTCCGCATGATCCCGGTCGAGCGCTCATCGGGCGCATCAGCGCTCAAGGCGATGGTGGCGCGCGCCAAGGAAGCGGTGGCGATGGGCCGCCAGATCGTGATCTTCCCGGAAGGGACCAGGCGTCCGCCCGGTGCTCCGCCCGACTACAAGCCGGGTGCCGCCGCGCTCTATCTCCAGCTCGGCGTGCCGTGCCTTCCCATCGCGCTCAATTCCGGCCTCTATTGGCCAAGGCGCAGGTTCCTGCGCTATCCGGGCACCATCGTGGTCGAGATCCTGCCCTTGATCGAGGCGGGCCTCCCGCGGCGCGATTTCGCGCAGCGACTCGAAACCGCGATCGAGACGGCGACGGCAAAGCTGGTGGAAGAAGGAAGCCGGAGCTGATGGATTTCCTTGTCGCCCTGTGGCAGAATGAAAATATGACCAAGAGCAACGATATTTCTGAGGACCTGGACCGCCGGATCGACACGCTGACAAAGCGCTCGACGCTGACGCGCAGCCAGATCATCGAAGATGCGCTTGCGCATGGGCGTTCGTTGGCTTGGCAGGAGAGGTGGATAGCCGGTGTAGAAGAAGGTCTTGAAGCCGCGGACCGTGGGGATTTCGCCAGCGAAGAAGAGATAGCGGCGGTCCTCAACAAATATAACCAAGCCTAAGCTTGGTGGTCCGTGCGGATCGCTTGGACCCGGCGCTATCTGAAAGAGCTTGCCGCCATCGCCGATTATATCGGTGAACGTAATCCACAAGCCGCCGCTCGTGTCGTTGGCGAGATTCACGGTAAGACCAGAAGACTTCTCTCCACAAATCCGTTCATCGGGAGGATCGGCGAGATCAAGGGAACGCGAGAGTTGGTCATCCCGGGTACGCCCTATATCGTCGCGTACCGCGTTCGGGAATCTGCGGTAGAAGTTCTGTTCGTTCAGCACGGCGCGCGCCAGTGGCCTGAGGAAATATAGAAGCAGAAGGGATTATCGGTTTTTTGCCCGAGACGGCGAGGCCGGTGGAAGCAGGCAGTTGACTCATTACGGAGCCCGATCCCGTGGGTGAACCCACCACGCCGGCGGGTCATATTCGCGTGGCCGTCTTCCGGATGGACTCGTGCCGCTCATGACGATGGCCGGGAACACGGTCCAGTCGAGATGATCCTTGGTGATGGCGAGCCTGTTGCCGCCGGTATAGCGGGCGATGTCGACCGAGAAATTCCTGCCCGGGGGAGCGACCGTGATCAGCTGCTTTTCCGGAAACCGGTCCCTGAACACGCGCGCCGTCGCTGCCTGGTCGGAGTCGGCCGTCACCAGATAGGCCTTGTCGAAAACATCATCCTGGGCATCGGTGATGAGGCTCAGGGCCACATTGATGTCGGTCTCCTTCTCGGTCGGCCTTTCCCAGGCCTTGCGGCACTTGTTGCAGTTGATCTCCTCATGCACGTAATGGCCCTTGACGGTCGTCACCCCGACATTCTCCAGCGCGTTCAGATATTGCTGGTGCCGCCACTTCTTGCGCTCATCGCCGGGGTAGAAAGCGGTGCAGAAGACAACCCTTACGAGCTGTTCCGTCTGCTTGGGGATCAGGCGTTCGCCGAGTTCCCAGAGATTGCACCATTTGAGGTGGGGTTCGCCTAAGTCATTGATTGCATGATATAAATTGAAGCCATCATAGTAGAATGCCGCTTTCAGCATGCTGCTCAGCCTTGACTTTACGCGTCCGATCCCGTATATATCACGCCGTCAACGCAATGCGGTACGCCGCTAGCAACCCCCGGGCCTCGGCTCGGGGTTTTGCGTTTTAGGGGCAGGCTCGCCCGTTAGCTCAGAACATCCCATTTGGATTGGCGGCCTTCTCCGGCACGATCTGCAATACGTCCCAATGCTCGACGATTTTGCCGTCCTGATCGAGGCGGAAGATGTCGATGCCCGCCCAGACATGATCGCCGGGCCAGTCCTGCCGGCAGTGCAAGACCACGAGGTCACCCTCGGCGATCACCCGCATGAACTCGACGCGCTTGCCAGGATAGTCGCGCCCCGCCTCCTCGAAATAGGCGATGAAGCCTTCCTTGCCGTCGGCGACGCCCGGATTGTGCTGGGTATAGTGGGCGCCGGCGTAACGCTCGATCGCCTCGCGCGGCCGGCACTGGTTGAACATCAGGTCATAGAAGGCCATGACATTGCGCTTGTTGCGATCGAGGTCCGGCATCGCCATTCAGGTCGCCTTTTCGATATTGATCTTGACGCGCATACCGGCCACCACAGCCATGGTAACCAGTGTGTCGAGGCTGAAGAGATCGATCTTGCCACGCATCAGGTCTGCAATGCGCGACTGGGTCACGCCGAACAGCTTGGCGGCCTCGGGCCGGTTCAGCGCCTTCGCGACGATGTGATCCTTCAACGCCATCATCAGTCCTGACCGGAGCTTCATGCTCTCCGCCTCGGCCGGAGTTTCTGAAATTGCGTCCCAGATGCTGTCAAATTTCGTCATGGCAACGGCTTAGTCAAAGGGATTGGCATTTTTAGGGGTCGCCCAGAACGCAGCTCCTATTGTAGCGTTCCGGGCCAGGCCCGGTGAGGCAAGACGGGTGAGCTATTCTGCCCGGTTAAGGAAATAGCACATTGGACGATATTAAGCTTGGTGCTCCCAGCCACCAAAAGCCGTATGTACGAACAGAGAACGCTACTATATAATGGATAGATCGTCAGTCAGCGAGTAGCCCATGTCCGCCAGCGAGCAGAGTTTCCTCGACCCGATCTCGGCCGAGATCTGGGACATGAAATACCGCTTCAAGCGTCCCGACGGGGCGGCCGTCGATGAGACGGTGGAAGCGAGCTGGAAACGCGTGGCCCAAGCGGTGGCCGAAGCCGAGAAGCCCAAGGATCGCGCCAAATGGGCCAAGGCCTTCGAGGGCCTGCTCAAGGATTACCGTTACCTGCCCGCCGGGCGCATCCTGTCGGGCGCCGGCACGGAACGCAATGTCACCCTCTTCAACTGCTTCGTCATGGGCCGGATCGACGACTCGCTTTCCGGCATTTTCGATGCGCTGAAAGAGGCAGCCCTCACCATGCAGCAGGGGGGCGGCGTCGGCATGGATTTCTCGACGCTCCGGCCCAAGGGTGCGGCGGTCAAAGGTGTGGGCGCCGATGCCTCGGGACCTTTAAGCTTCATGGATGTGTGGGATGCGATGTGCCGCACCATCATGTCGGCGGGCTCGCGCCGCGGCGCCATGATGGGCACCTTGCGCTGCGATCATCCCGATATCGAGGACTTCATCGCCGCCAAGGCCGATCCAAAGCGCCTGCGCATGTTCAACCTCTCGGTTCTCGTCACTGACGACTTCATGGCGGCGGTGAAGGAAGACAAGGACTGGCCCTTGGTCTTCGGAGGCCAAACCTACAAGACGGTGCGCGCCCGCAATCTCTGGGACCAGATCATGCGCTCGACCTATGACTATGCCGAGCCCGGCGTGATCTTCATCGACCGCATCAACCAAGAGAACAATCTCAGCTACTGCGAGACGATCCAGGCGACGAATCCCTGCCTCACCGCCGACAGCTGGATCATGACGACGGAGGGGCCGCGCCAGATCGCCGATCTCAAGGACCGGCCCTTCATCGCGCTGGCCGATGGCGCGCCCTGGCCGAGCGATAAGCGCGGCTTCTTCTCACGTGGCACGAAGCCCGTGGTGAAGCTCCAGACGCGCGAAGGTTTCAGTCTCAACCTGACGCCCAATCATCTGATCCGCAAGATAACGCAGCGCAGCCGTGCTCAGCTCGACTGGAGCTGGGCCGAAGCCTCATCACTCAAACCAGGCGATGAGATCCTGCTCCACGATCATCGCCGGGCGCCCGCCTGGGGAGAGGCGGTGCGGGCCCAGCGTGATGACGCCGAAGGCTATCTTTTGGGCCTCCTCATTGGCGACGGTGTGCTCAAGGAAGACAAGGCCGTTCTTTCTGTCTGGCCGGGCAAGCAGGTTGTCGGCGGCGGCTATGAACGGCCGGGCGTCGAAGGCATCATGACGGCGGCGCTCGACGCGGCGAAGCGATTGCCGCATCGCGTGGATTTCATCGGCTGGATGGCTATTGATGGTCGTGGCGAATATCGGCTCGCGACATCGGCCCTGAAGAAACTTGCTCATGCGCATGGCCTCACGCCGCGCGGCAAGGCCGTCACGCCTCAGATGGAGAAGCGATCGAGCGCCTTCCATGCCGGATTCCTGCGCGGTTTCTTCGATACCGACGGCAGCGTGCAGGGCGCGCAAGCGAAAGGCGTAAGCATTCGCTTGGCGCAGAGCGACCTCGCGCGGCTCGCCGCCGTTCAGCGCATGCTGGCGCGGCTCGGAATCATGAGCGTCGTCTATCGCGATCGCCGTCCGGCGCAGTTGCGCGTCTTGCCCGATGGCAAGGGCGGCTCCAAGGAATATCCCACGCGGCCGCAGCATGAGCTCATCATCTCAGGCGAGAATATCGCCCTTTATGCGGAGCGTGTCGGCTTTGCCGATCACGACAAGAGCGGAAAGCTCGCACGGCTTCTCAAGGGCTATAAGCGAGCGCTCAACGGCGAGCGTTTCACGGCGACGGTCGAGAGCCTTATCGCTGACGGCGAAGCGGAAGTGTTCGATGCCGCCATTCCGGGCCTCAATGCCTTCGATGCCAATGGCCTGTGGGCGCATAATTGCGGCGAACAGCCACTTCCTCCTTACGGCGCGTGCCTCCTGGGCTCGGTCAATCTGGCGGCTCTGATCATTGATCCGTTCACGGATGAATCCCGGCTCAATGCGAATGAGCTCGAGCGCCTCGTGCCGCTGGCGATCCGCTTCATGGACGATGTCGTCGATGTCTCGAACTATCCCTTGCCCGAGCAGCGCCGGGAGGCGCTGGCGAAACGGCGCATCGGGCTCGGGCTGACCGGGCTCGCCGATGCGCTCGCCATGTGCGGCCTGCGCTATGGATCGGAGGAGGCGGCGCGCCGGGCCGGCGAATGGATGGCGGAGATCGAGCGGCTGGCTTACCTCGCCAGCGCCGAGATCGCGCGCGAAAAGGGGGCATTCCCGCTCTATGACCGCGAGGCCTATCTGGCCAACGGCCATGTGAGCAAGCTCAGCGCCGACATCAAGGCGGCCATCGCCAGGCACGGCATCCGCAACGCGCTCCTCACCTCGATCGCGCCGACCGGCACCATCTCGCTCTTCGCCGGCAATGTGTCGAGCGGCATCGAGCCCATCTTCTCGATCGCCTATGAGCGCAAGGTGCTGCAGCCCAATGGCGAGCGCGTGACCCAGAAGGTCGAGGACTACGCCGCGCGGCTCTGGCGCGGCCTCAAAGGTGCGGATGCGCCGTTGCCCGCGGCCTTCGTCACCACCAGCGACCTCAGTCCGCATGACCATCTCGTCATGCAGGCGGCGATCCAGCCTCATATCGATTCATCGATCTCGAAGACCATCAACTGCCCGCCCGATCTCTCCTTCGAGGCCTTCAAGGCGGTCTATCTCGAAGCCTATGAGCATGGACTCAAGGGCTGCACCACCTTCAGGCCCAACGAGATCACGGGCTCGGTCCTGTCGCTCGGCGAGACGCCCAAGGCCGAACCGGTGCAGGCGGCGCTGCCGCTCGAAGCGGTGCGCGATCCGGTGCTGCTGCGTGATTCCGGCGACGTCGTCTACATGAAGCAGCCCTTGGCGCGCCATGAGGTGCTGCCGGGCTTCACCTACAAGCTCAAATGGCCCGATTCCGATCACGCCATCTACATCACCATCAACGACATCCTGCAGGACGGCCGCCGGCGGCCCTTCGAGATCTTCATCAACTCCAAGAACATGGAGCATTTCGCCTGGACGGTGGCGCTGACGCGCATGATCTCGGCGGTGTTCCGGCGCGGCGGCGATGTCTCCTTCGTGGTCGAGGAATTGAAAGCGGTGTTCGATCCGAGGGGCGGGCAGTGGATGGAAGGGCGCTATGTGCCGAGCCTGCTCGCCGCCATTGGCGGGATCATCGAGCGGCACATGATCGATACCGGCTTCCTCCTCAAGGCCGATGCCAGGCCCGCTCTGGCGCTTGCCGTCAATGACGAGACGCGCGCCGCGCAGTGCCCGCGCTGCGGCGAGGCGGCGCTCGTCTTCCAGGAAGGCTGCTCGACCTGCCTGAGCTGCGGCTATTCGAAATGCAGCTGACGCGAAACCGGGGCGCCTTTCGTCATTAGGGTTGACAGCTAAGGATCATTGTTCTATCTTTGTTCCATGTTGATTCATGGAACACCCCTCTGCTTCCCCTTCTCCGGCGGCACCGAGACCGAGCCCCGCTTCTGGTACTGGCACGGGGCGTCCGGGCGCCGCTACATCCATTCCGTCTACCGGCCGGAGACCTGCCCGCCGCTTCCGGGCGCCGTTTTCCTCGCGGTCAAGAGCCTCGGCAATCTGCGCACCGTGCTCGGCGCCGGGCGCTTCGCCGGGCTCTGGGACGTCAATATCCCGGCCGGCGATGCGGCCCACTGGGAAAGCCTCGGCGCCAATGAGATCCATGTCCATTTGCTGAGCCGCGACGAGACGGAGGCGCGCGCGACTGCCGCCGATCTCAAAGCGGCGCTCAAGGACGGTGTTGCTGTGCCTGCTGGCGAGGCCGTCCAGCTCGCTTTCGGACTTCCCGACGCACAAGACAAGGAACCAGGGCGCCGAACCCATTCGACGCGAACACCCGGCGCTCTGGCCGCGTAAGTTGTGTATTGCGTACGCCCCAGAGAGCGGGATGTGCACGTCCCGCTCTCTCTTCCTTTTTGGCCCCTACACACCAAACGCAGGAAACCGCTGGACTCGTCTCGCCCTGGCGGCGGGCGATTGATCGGCGGCCCCTGCGGCAGTAGTGTCGGCGGAACTCCAGGGAAGGAGCATGAGATGAGCGAAAACGCGGAGCGCGCGATCCTCGCGGGGGGCTGCTTCTGGGTCATGCAGCAGCTGCTGCGCGACCGCGACGGGGTCATCTCCACCCGCGTGGGCTGGATCGGCGGAATGAACGAGAACCCGACCGAGGAGAACAATGTCGGTCATGCCGAGGCGGTCGAGGTCACCTTCGATCCGGACCGCCTCTCCTACCGAGAGCTGCTCGAATACTTCTTCATGGTCCACCGGCCCGATGTCGGCGAAGACGTCGTCGGGACCGGCTACCGCTCGGAGATCTTCCATATGAGCGAGGAGCAGCGTGTGGTCGCCGAGGCGACCATCCGCGCCGTCGACGCATCCGGCCATTGGCCCGGCAAGGTGGTGACCCGCATCAGCAAGGCCGGCCGTTTCTGGGAGGAAGCCCCCGAGCAACAGGACTACCTCCAGCGCTTTCCGGTCGGCTGCCCGGCGCCCTTCTCGCGGCAAAGCGAGCCGGCTACGGCTTCCTGAACCGCGTGAAGAGCTGAGATCAAATCTTGAGCAGCGCGTGAGCGAGCTTTTCCAGCGGATGGTCGCGGATGCCGGACTCGCGCAGATGCTGCACCGTGTTCAGCACATAGTCGACGCATGAGCCCGACTGGCCATGGCCCTGGCGCACATGGTGCAACTGGTCCTCGAGGCTCAACCGACCGGCATATTGCCGGTGCTCGCGGTTGACGGCGTAGAACAGTGCCGGCACCTTCAGCGCCTCACCACCGACCAATCCGACCGGCTTCGTCAGCTCGTGATACATGTTGGTCACCTGCTCGCGGGCGCGCAGATAGGCGGCCGTTTCCTCCCAGTCCGCCTTGGCGATCTTGAAGGCGATGCCATGACAGGCGCCGCCGATATCGAGCCCGAGCACCAGCCCCGGCCGGTCCGGCGTGCCGCGATACATATGGGAGAGCATGCACAGGCTGCGGTGATAGCCATGGATCACGGCGCGCCGCCGCTCGGTGAAGCGGAAGCCCGGATTCCACATCAAAGACCCGTAGCCGAACACCCAATTTTCGTGCATGGAGCGTCCTGTCTATAACCGAGGTAACGGAACACGCAATGGCTCGAAGCCAGAGACGGCCCTGGCCCATCATCCTGACGCTCGTCGGCATCGTGCTCCTCGTCATCCTGTGGTGCGCCTATTGGGTCATCGCCTCGGGATTTGTGCGTAACACTTTCGAAAGCGAGCGCGCCAAGCTCAGCCGGCAGGGCATCGCGCTCGACTGCAAGGGGCTCAACTGGGGCGGCTTCCCCTTCCGCTTCGAGTGCGACTGCGTCGAGCCCACGCTCACGCTCCCCGGCGACAAGGTCGCGGCCAAGAACCTGCTCCTGGTGATGCAGGCCTATATGCCGAACCGCGCCATCGCGCTGATCGATGGTCCCGTCACCAGCTCTTCCGGCCTCACCGTCACCCATGAGCGCGCCATGGCGAGCGCGCGCTTCTCGGGCGAGCGCAACTGGCAGGCCTCGCTCGAAGTGCCAAAACTCCAGGCTCAACCCTTCGGCAGCGCGGAGCGCCTCCTGGTCAGTGCCCGCGACACGGGCAGCGACCGCCTCGATGTGGCGCTCGATGCCACGACGGCCGACGTCCTGCTCGATGACGGCATTCTGCTCAAGCTTGACGAAGCATCGCTGCAAGCCAATGTGCCGCGCCAGGCGGTCGGTCGCGATCTCCTCAAGGCGCTGGCCGCCAGCGGCGAAAAGATCGGGATCGACACGATACGACTGAAGAAGGGCGAGCTCATTGTGACGGCCAAGGGCGAGATTGGCCTTGGCCCCACCGGCCATGTCGATGGCCGCCTCACCACCACCTCTAACCGTCTCGATCTCCTGTTGGACGAGTTCAAACAGGATTTCGGCCTCAGCGACAAGGACGCGCAGACGCTCGCTACCATGATCGGCCTGTTGCAGCCGGGCAAGACGACCGACATCACGCTCGATCTCATCGCCAAGGACGGCAAGCTCTATTGGGGACCGGTGAAGCTCACCGAATTGCCACCTTTAACCCTCGCCCCGCTTTAGAGCATGATCCGGAAAAGTGCGCAGCGGTTTTCCGGAAAAATCATGCGCAACAAAAAGATAAAGCGCGATGGCGACTCGATCTAAAGCCATCGTGCTTTAGCGGGGAAAGGGAGGGACCCATTGCAACGCAATGGGAGGGTGAGGGGCCGGCTTCAGGATTGACACGCAGGCCAGATCACACGCGAAAAACTGCAGAATAGAGGATCGTGAGTCCCGAGCCCCTCACCCTTCCGCGCCTTCGCGCGGGCCCCTCCCTCTCCCCGCTTTAGCGGGGAGAGGGGTATCCGGCCTTCTGCCGAAATCAGGTGCCGCCGTCTCCTGCCCCGCGGCGATGATGCTGCGCCGGATCTCGCGCGAGCGCGTGAACAGGTTGAACAGGGTCTCCCCGTCGCCCCAGCGGATGGCGCGCTGCAGGACCGAGAGATCCTCCGAGAAGCGGCCCAACGTCTCGAGCACCGCGTCCTTGTTGTTGAGGAAGACGTCGCGCCACATGGTCGGATCGGAGGCGGCGATGCGGGTGAAGTCGCGGAAGCCGCCGGCCGAGAACTTGATCACCTCGGAATTGGTCACGTCCTCGATGTCGGCCGCGGTGGCGACGATGTTGTAGGCGATGAGATGCGGCAAATGGCTGGTGATGGCGAGCACCATGTCGTGATGATCGGGGTTCATCTTCTCGACATTGGAGCCTGAGGCGCGCCAGAATTTTTCCAGCCGCGCCACGGCCGCTTCATCGCTGTCGGGCAAGGGGGTCAGGATGCACCAGCGGTTGGTGAAGAGCTCGGCGAAGCCCGATTCGGGGCCCGAATGCTCGGTGCCCGCCACCGGATGGCCCGGAATGAAATGCACATTCGCCGGCATATGCGGCCCGACGTCGCGCACCACGGCGCGCTTGACCGAGCCGACATCGCTCACCGTAGCCCCCGCCTTCAGATGGGGCCCGATCTCTTCCGCCAGCTTGCCATAGGCGCCGAGCGGCGTGCACAGGATGACGAGATCGGCATCCTTCACCGCCGCCGCGGCACTTTCATGGATCTCATCGACAAGGCCGATGCGCTTGGCGATGCTGCGCGTCTCGGCGCTCCTGGCGTGGCCGGCGATGGTCTTCGCCAGCTTCTCGCGGCGGATGACGTGTGCGAGCGACGAGCCGATGAGGCCTAAGCCGATCAGCGCCACGCGCTCATAGAGGACGCCCGTCATTGCAGGAACTCTTTCAGGGCCGCGACGACGGCGCGGTTCGCCTCCTCGGAGCCGATGGTGAGGCGCAGCGCCCCCGGCAGGCCATAGCCCTCCATGCGGCGCAGGATCAGCCCGCGTTCGGTGAGGAATGCATCGGCTTTCGCAGCCTTATGTTGTGCATCTTCCGGGAAGTGCACGAGGATGAAATTGCCGACGCTCGGCGTCACTGTCAGGCCGAGAGCGGTGAGCTCCGTCGTCAGCCAAAGCAGCCATTCGTCATTATGCGCAACCGCGCGCTCGACATGCGCCGCATCGGCGATGGCCGCGGCGCCGGCGAGAAGGGCGGGCGTCCCGACATTGAACGGGCCCCTGATGCGGTTCAGGACGTCGGCGACATGGCCCGGGCAATAGGCCCAGCCGAGGCGCAGCGAGGCGAGGCCGTAGATTTTCGAGAAGGTGCGCGTCATCACCACATTGTCGTTGGTGGCGACGAGCTCGATGCCCGATTCATAGTCGTTGCACCGCACATATTCGGCATAGGCCGCATCGAGCACCAGGAGGCAGCCCTTCGGCAGGCCGGCATGCAGGCGTTTCACTTCCGCCACCGGAATATAGGTACCGGTCGGGTTGTTGGGATTGGCGAGGAAGACGATGCGCGTCTTGGCCGTGACGCAGGACAGCATCCGGTCGACATCCGCCGTCAGGTCGGTTTCGCGCGCCACCATCGCCGTGGCGCCGTTCGACGCGATGGCGATCGGATAGACGAGGAAGCCATATTGCGAATAGATAGCCTCATCGCCGGGCGCCAGATAGGCATGAGCGAGAAGCTGCAGGATCTCGTCGGAGCCCGCCCCACAGACGATGTTCTCCGCCTTGAGCCCGTAGCGGCTGGCGATTGCGTCGCGCAGTTCATGCGCCGCCCCGTCGGGATAGAATTCGAGCGCGCTCGCGGCGCTGCGATAGGCTTCGATCGCTGCAGGGCTCGCTCCCAGCGGGTTCTCATTGGCCGACAGCTTGTGGACCTTCTGGCCCTTGGCTCCGGATTTGCCCGGCACATAAGGCGCAATGTCGAGAATGCCCGGCTTCGGCATGGGCCGGGTGATGGCGGAAGCAGACGTCATGCTTAAGTCCTGAGTTCGATCGGGCTGGGGTAGCGCCCCAGGACGGAGAGCGCAAGTGAGCCATTTGAGCGCGCGAGGCCGATGAGGGGCGCACTGTGCTCGGAGAGGAAGCCCGGCAGGCTGGTGAGCTGCAGCGCGCCGACCTTCATCTGCCACAGAGGCTGCGGGGTGAAGTCGCGCGGAAGCTGTCCATCGGTCAGCACCAGCGTCTCATCGGCGCCCGTCTGCTCGGCTGCGGCATGGCCGAAGACCAGGAGCCGCGGTATGGCTGCGGTTGCGAGAAAAGGCAGCACGCCGATCACCTGGGTAGGGCCGGCATGGCCTTCGAGCCACGCCTTGGCCCAGGGTCCGTCAATGGCGACGGCGGCGAGATCGCCCGGATTCTGTGCCAGCGCCTCGAAGGCGACCGCCTCGCCCGGGTGATCGGTGAAGGCCGAAGCGCCGAAATATTCGCGCAACAGCGTCTGCGACATGGCGGAAGCGAAGAAGGCAGCGCTGCCATGGATGCGCACCGGCGCCTGCTTCAAGGTGGCGGCCGAGATGAGGGCGCGCCAGATGCGGAAGCACAGATCGGCCGGCACCTCGCCGCGGTCGATCAGGCGGCGCAGGATCAGGGCCTCGCGGCCGGGCCGGATCGGCGAGGCCAAGGCGCCTGAGGTCTTGAGCTTATAGGCCCTGACCCGGTCGACGATGCCGAGCCGTCTGGCGATGAGCCCCAATATGTCGTCGTCGATCCGGTCGATCTCGCGGCGGATACACTCGAGGCTTTCCTGCGGGGCTTGCGGCTGTTCCATGGGCAGGGGCTATTCATAAGGAAGCCCGCCAGCAAAAGCAAAGGCTTAGGGCCGATTCCCCCCATAACCCCGTCGTCACCCCGGCGAAAGCCGGGGCCCATTAAATTCTTCACGCGCGAGCAGCGCCGCCCGGTTGATTCTATTCAGGGGGCCCCGGCTTTCGCCGGGGTGACGGCATGGGGATCAATACAGCCCGCGCAGCAGGCGCTCGATATAGTCGCGGTCTATGCGCGGCAAATCGGGCGTGTTGGCCCGGTTGCGCAGGAAATCCAGGATCTCGCGCGCCCGCCTTATCGCCGCTTCGCCCGGCACCATGTTGCGGTCGGGACCATAATCCTCGCCGCGATTGGCGCGCGGCCTTCCCAGGGGGTCTCTATCGTCTCCGCGCGCTTGGCCATGGCGGCCGACATTGCCGGTGTTGCCCTGGCCCTGCTGCATCATCTGGCGGGCCATGGACTGGGCGCCGTCGCGCAAGGCGTTGAGCGCCTCGCTCTGCTGCTCGAGGGCTGGATCGCGGCGGCCCTCGCGCAAGGAGCCGGTGGCGCCTTCCATCGACTTGCCGGCCTGGCCGAAGGACTGCGGCGCCTCCATGCCCTGCTGGCCCAGGCGGCCCATCAGCTCATCCAGCATCTGGCGCAAGGCGCCCTGCTTCTGCGACAAAGATTCGCCCTGCTGGCCGTTCTGGCCCTGTTGCGGCATGCCGCCTCTCTGATCGCCCTCTTGCGGCTCGCCGCTCTGGCCCGGCATGCGCATCGTCTCGTCCATCAGCTGCTGCTGGCGGCGCATCAATTCGGAAAGATCGCCCAGCATCTCGGACAAGGGCGTGTCGCCCTGCTGCTGCTGGGCCATGCCCGGCTGCAGGTTGCGCAACAGATTCTCGAGCTGCGACAGCATCTCCTGGGCGGCCTCGTTGGCGCCCGACTCGGCGAGCTTCTGGATCGTGTCGAGCATCTTCTGCAGGTCGTCCTGGCTCAGAAGCCGGGACGGATCGACGGGCTGCGGCTGAGCACCCTGCTGCTGCATGCGCCGGCGCGTCTCCTCCGCCATCGACTGCAGATATTTGTTCATCGCCTCGCGCAATTTATCCATGAGCTCGGCGATGCGTTCCGGCGGCGCGCCTTCGGCCAGCGCCTTCTGCAACTCCTTGCGGATGGCGTCGAGCTCGGCCCTGGCATCGGCCAGATCGCCTTCCTCGACCGCGAGCGCCAGCTTCCACAGGTCGTTGACGGCGGTCTTGATGTCCTCCTGGTCCCTGGCATTGGCGACATGCGAGCGGATGGCGCGCAGCGCGATATGGATGCCGCTCCTGTCGATGAGCCCTTCCGGCCACATCAGCAAGGCGCCGAGCATCAGCTCGACATTGCGGTGATCGTCGGGATCGAGGATCAGCGCCTTCCTCTGCTCGATCAGCGCCTTGGCGAGCGGCTTGATGAACAGGCGCTCGGGCAGCATGACCGTCTTCACCTCGGACTTGCCGGTCTTGCCGGCCTGGTCCTTCGCCTCGAGCGTGATGTCGACATTGAGCCCGGCCCAGGGATGGGCGGTGAGGTCGTTGGTGGTGCGGTCCTCGATCTCGCGCGGCGATGACTTTTTGAGCGCGATCGGGAAGGCGGGCGCTTCGAACAGGAACACGCCATTGGTGGCGAAGCCCGGCCCGTCGGCCTGGGTGTCGGAAAGCACCATCTTGGCGGTGACGGCGGCGACGCCGTAATCGTCCGACGCCTTCCAGTCGACGGCGAGGGCGCCCGAGGCCTCGGCCTCGGGATCGGCGGTGAAGGCGACCTTGGGCGCCTCGTCGGGAATGACCGAGAGACGCCATTGCGCGAGTTCGCTCGAGCCGTCATAGACGCGGATCTCGGCCGGCCGGTCGAGGCGGAGCTGTGCCGTGAAGGTGCCGCTCTCGGTGCCGGTCTTAGGCTTAAGGTCCTTGATCTCTTCGCCGCCGATGAGGTCGAAGAAAGCGAGGCGGGGCTCTTGCGAGCCGGCAAGGCGCAGCACCAGCAGGCTTCCTTCCGGCACCAGGAGATCGCTGTCGCGCGCGAGGCGCTCCTTGATCGCTTCGCTGGTCAGGAGCACGGGCGGCTTCGCCGTATAAGCGGGCGGGCGCACCCAGGCATCGAGCGCCAGCGCCACTTGCGACTGTGACGGCGCGATGCGCACCGCATCGGCGAAGTTCGACACCGGATCGCCGCGATAGAGGAAGGCCGCGGCGAGCACGCCCAAAAGGGCGGCGAGGCGCAGCGCATAGGGGTCGCGCCATTTGAGATCCGAGCGCGGCGTGCCGGCGCGCAAATGCTTCAGCTTGGCGAGCTGGCGGGCGACATGCTCCTCCCAGATGGCGGAGGCCGCGGGTGAGGGATTGGCCGGCCGGTCCTCGGCTGCCGAGACCGGACGGTGGTCGAGCGCCGAGGCGGTCTCGACGCGGCGCAAGGCTTCGCTGCGCGCCGGGAAGGCAAGGCGGAGGAGCGGGCGCAAGGCCCACAGAAAGGCCAGCGCGAAGGCGATGAGCGCCGCATAACGGGCGAGGTCGGGGAGGTGGCCGAGCGCGCCTGTGAGGACGGCCATGGCGAAGAGGGCCAGGACCATGACCATGGGGTAGGCGGCGGCCCACAGGCGCTCCCAGTAAAGGGCGAGCCTGGCGCGCCAGACGGTTTGTTTGAGTTTCGGACTCATCCCGCAATGATCCTAACATAAAACGGCGAAATCACGCCCTCACGCCTTTGCGAGGGTAAAGACCCCAGAAACCCGTTACTTCGGTAATCTCCCAGGGTTCCGCTAGGTTCCCTCGCAAAGATGTGATGATCCCCTCGCCCCGCGAAACTCTTCGTCGCTTTCCCCCTCTCCCGTCCGAAGGATGGGAGAGGGTGGCCGAAGGCCGGGTGAGGGCTCTCTGTTCCAGCCGGGAAATGGGTCGAGTTCACGCAGGCTGCACGAAAGAGCCCTCATCCGCCCTTCGGGCACCTTCTCCCATTGCTTCGCAACGGGAGAAGGGAGCGGAGGCGAAAGCGCCGCCCTACCGCCGCCTCTTCTCCTGCCAGTCGGCCAGATGGTCGAGGCCGATCAGCTCGTCATAGGTCTGGCGCGGCCGCACGATGTCGAATTTCGAGCCCTTGACCAGGACCTCGGCGATGAGCGGGCGGCTGTTATAGGTGCCGGACTGCGCGGCGCCATAGGCGCCCGCCGTCATCACCGCCAGGAGGTCGCCCTGTTCCACCTCGGGCAGCTTGCGGTCGAGGGCGAAATAATCGCCGGTCTCGCAGACCGGACCCACGACATCGGCGGTGATCTCGGGCACGCCGTCCTGAGGCTCGGTCACGGTGAGAATCTCATGATAGGCGTCATAGAGGGTCGGGCGGATGAGATCGTTCATCGCCGCATCCTGGATGATGAAGCTCTTGACCGTGCCCTTCTTCACATAGATGACGCGCGAGACGAGGATGCCGGCATTGCCGGTGATCATGCGCCCGGGCTCGAGCACCAGCTTGCAGCCGAGCGGCCCCAGCGTGCGCTTCACCATGGCGGCATATTCGTCCGGATGCGGCGGCACGTCATTGGTGCCGCGATAGGGCACGCCCAGGCCGCCGCCGAGGTCGATATGGCGGATGTCGTGGCCCTCGTTCTTGAGCTCGCGGGTGAGCTCGGCGATACGCTTGAAGGCGGTCTCGAAGGGCTGGAGCTCGGTGATCTGGCTGCCGATATGGGTGTCGATGCCGGAGACCTCGATGCCGTCGAGCGCCCGCGCCTTGGCATAGACGCGCTTGGCGTCCAGGAAGGCGATGCCGAACTTGTTCTCGGCCTTGCCGGTGGTGATCTTGGCATGGGTCTTCGCGTCGACATCGGGATTGACGCGCAAGGACACGTTGGCCCTGGTGCCGAGGCGGGTCGCGACGCTCGCCAGCAATTCGAGCTCGGGCTCGGATTCGACATTGAAGCAGGCGATGCGCTCTTTGAGCGCAATGGCCATCTCGCGCGCGGTCTTGCCAATGCCGGAGAAGACGATCTTGCGGCCGGGCACGCCGAGAGCGACGGCGCGGCGCAATTCCCCTTCCGAGACGACGTCAATGCCGGAGCCGAGGTCGACCAGCGTCTTCACCACCGCCTGGTTGGAATTGGCCTTCATCGAATAGCAGATGGCGTGGTCCTGGCCATGGAAGGCCTCGTCATAGAC
>Ga0187894_10000423_pt1 | contig 56974 bp, 66 predicted proteins | sample GBC1701081metaG_FD_136650 | JGI IMG/M metagenome (GOLD analysis project Ga0187894, IMG submission 136650) | White microbial mat communities from a lava cave in the Kipuka Kanohina Cave System on the Island of Hawaii, USA - GBC170108-1 metaG ...
ACAATTATCTGGACTGGGACGGATGCCCTGACATTCCAGGCGCAGCCAGTACAGCAGCTCGCCCAGATTCTGACTCTGACGGTATCTATGATGATGAAGACTTGTGTCCATCAGAGCGTGAAAGATATAACAAATTTGAAGATACAGACGGATGTCCAGATTTGGACAATCTAATATCCACTGGAGACAGAGACTTTGATGGGATTCCTGATCAAACTGATGTTTGCCCAGATTTAGCTGAAACTTACAATAAATTCCAAGACGATGACGGATGTCCTGACTCTTCAGGCGGTGCTCCAAAAGGTGCACCAGATAGTGATGGAGACGGAATACCAGACAACATTGATTCTTGTCCTAGTCAACCTGAAACATTTAATGGAATTTTAGACCTTGACGGTTGCCCTGATGATTACATTCCAAATATAGATTCTGATCGTGATGGAATTCCAGATGCAATTGATGCATGTCCTAGCACACGTGAAACCTATAACAAATTCCAGGACGAAGATGGATGTCCTGATTCTGCACCAGGAGACAGGGTTGTAGCACCACAAACCAATGATCTTGATGGTGATGGAATATTTGATCCAAAAGATCAATGTCCATCTATCCCAGAGACACGTAACGGATATCTAGATCATGATGGCTGTCCTGATATTCTACCTCCATCTAGTACTGGTCCAGCAAAACCAGACCTGGACAAAGACGGATATCCAGATTCAGAAGACCAGTGTATAGCAGAACCTGAAACATGGAATAAATTTAAAGACTGGGATGGATGCCCAGACCAGATTCCAGATCAAGCAAGACAAATACATGATCAGGATCAAGATGGTATAATTGATGATTTGGACTCTTGCCCTGTATTGCCAGAAGATTATGATGGCGATAGAGATCAAGATGGATGCCCAGACAACTAAAAAAAGGTATTACTTTTCTGACTCGATAAAAGCTATACTATGTCATCTAGATTAGTCATTTTCCTTAAAAGCCAAGAAGAGTAACGGTTAAAAACCAAAAAAATCTGCCATACTATAAGTTGTATAAAGGAATATTCACAATATCTTTTCTGTTTTTGATGTTATTCATGTCTTCTCCTACGATGAGTTATTCTGCTACGGACTTTGATAATGACGGGGTTCCTGATGATGAAGACCTTTGTCCTAAACTAAAGGAAGATTACAACGGCACAATAGATGGCTGCCCGTCAAATTTTGTTCCATGGTATGATGAAGACTATGATGGCATTGAGGATCATATTGATGAATGTCCTGGCGTTCGTGAAAATTATAATAAATACCAAGATGAAGACGGCTGTCCTGATATTTCTCCAGAGGAGGCCGCAACAGGAGTTCATGATTCTGATGGTGATGGAATCTCAGATACTCTTGACAAGTGTCCAACTCAACCAGAAACATTTAATGGAATTTTAGATACCGATGGATGTCCTGATGACTATATCCCATTAAGAGACACAGACCAGGATGGAATTCCAGATGCAATTGATGCTTGCCCAACAGAATCTGAAATTTACAATAGATATCTTGATGAAGATGGTTGTCCTGACTCTCAAGAAATCATCCCTACAGAAATAGATACTGATTTTGATGGAATCTCTGATGCACTTGATGCATGTCCAACTGAACCTGAAACATTTAATGGGTTCCAAGACGACGATGGTTGTCCAGACTCTTCAGCAAAATTACCAGATGCAGATGGCGATGGCGTGCCAGATAACTTGGACTTTTGCCCAGATCTTCAAGAAACACATAACAACTATTATGATATTGATGGATGTCCTGACACAATCCCCAGTTTTCCTGGAGCAGGAGATTCGGATATGGATGGATTCAAAGATAATGAAGATGCATGTCCAAGCGAACCTGAAACTTGGAACAAATTTGAAGACGACGATGGTTGTCCTGATATAGCACCATATACCCGCGCTATTGATGCCGATTTAGATGGAATCTTTGATACTCTAGACGCATGTCCCTTAGAGCCTGAAACTTACAATATGATTGATGATACAGATGGTTGTCCTGACGGAGTGACTTCTGAACGACCAACATTTGACTCTGATGGTGACGGAATACCAGACACAAAAGATCATTGCCCAACTCAACCAGAAACATTTAATGGAATTTTAGATACCGATGGATGTCCTGATGACTATATCCCATTAAGAGACACAGACCGTGATGGTTTCCCAGATGCAATTGATGCTTGTCCATTGCAATCTGAAATTTACAACAGATATCTTGATGAAGATGGTTGTCCTGATTCTATACCTGAAATTGCTATCGTGGTAGATACTGATAATGACGGAATAGTAGACACACTTGATAAATGTCCATTACAACCAGAAACATTTAATGGGTTCCAAGACGACGATGGTTGTCCTGATTCTGGAGTAACACTACCAGATGCCGATGGTGATGGAATTCCTGACGTACGAGATGTGTGTCCAGACTCTCCAGAAACATTTAACAGATTTTATGATTGGGATGGATGTCCAGATTCTGCAAGTGGCTTTGCAACAAGCGCACCAGATGCTGACGGAGATGGAATCCCAGATGCTTCAGATTCTTGTCCTATGGAACGCGAAACATGGAACAAGTACAATGATTCTGACGGATGCCCAGATAACAATCCAGAACAATCAAGATACAAACACGATGACGACCTAGATAAAATACCAAATGATTTAGATGCATGTCCAACTGCACCAGAAGACTTTGATGGTGTCGAAGACCAAGACGGATGTCCTGAATAAATTAATTCAAACTAACTTCTAAAACCACTCTATTTTCTTTTGCCCGCTCTTCTCCAGAATATTTTAGCTCAGAAATTTTTTTAGCTAAAGATTCATCTGATACCAAAGTTGCTCTTCCTAAAAAACCAGAGTTATCAAATTCCACCCTGACTTGGGGATTGGCAATGGCATTTTTTATCCAATCGCCATCCATTTTGTGACGAGAAAAGTAAACCCTATCATTATACAATACAGCACGAAGCCAAACTGCATGCTCTTTTTGGGTTTTTCGTCCTTTGGTTACTAGTAATGCCCTTACTACTCGATAATTACCCATGAGCAAACTCGATAGTCAAGGAATTTAACCTATTTGATAGAAAATTCTGATATCGAATGCCATAAGGCTACTTCATCATCAAAAGACATGTCAACTAAACTCGAAGACATGCCAGAAAATATAACTGCTGCCGATAAATTTACTGGAAAAAAGGTTGTCGATAGAGAAGGTATAATCTATGGCAAGGTAAAACATATTCACATTAATACAGATACTCTTACCGTATCTGGAGTAACAATCCATGAAGGATTTCGCAAAGACTACTATTTGTCAAATGACTATATCGACAAATTTACACAAAAATCACTTTTACTAAATATCCCTCCAGTACGAACAGATTCACCAGTTGTTGATATAGATGGCCATAAAATTGGTAAAGTAAAAAGACTTCACAGAAACCCTGATACAGAAGAACTCGAATCAATTGAGGTTGCAGACGGTCTAATGCATTCAAAAATTCTCTCCAAATCAGAAATTTGGGGAATTGGAGAAAAAATCATACTAAAAATGACCAAGGAACAATACAGACAGTTAGAATAAAACTCCAATTAATTATGGGTTTTTTTATTTATACAACTTTGACAGATCGAGATCCCATTACTAATTTTGACATTGACATTTGAACAATAACATATATGGCATAGTCCTTTCATATTTAGAAAAATAATTTTCCAAAATAAATTTTTTTTGAAGATCATTGATAATATGGTGTTAGCAATTTATAATTGCAGGTATGTTGTCAGTTATTGCATGCAATTGAGATCGATTCTCTCTCAAAGGAATTTGGAAGAGTAAAGGCAGTTGATAACATCTCACTTAAGGTAAATCTTGGTGAGATCTTTGGGTTTTTGGGTCCTAACGGGGCTGGAAAAAGTACCACCATGATGCTTCTAACTAGCCTCCTTAAACCTACCTCAGGGAAAGCATTTGTTGCGGGATATAACATAGTCACTCAAGCAAAGCAAGTAAGACAAAATATCGGATACGTACAACAGGAAATTTCCGTCGACGAATATCTTACAGGCAGAGAAAATCTTATCCTTCAAGCCAGATTAAACCATATTCCTAATAATCTCGTTGAAAGGAGAATTGATGAAATTCTAGACCTAATTGAATTAGCAGACAAGCAAAATGAGCCTGTTATCACCTATTCTGGAGGGATGCGAAAAAGACTGGATATAGCTGGAGGCCTACTTCACCATCCAAAGGTTCTGTTTTTGGATGAACCAACTGTAGGCCTTGATATCCAAACAAGGCGAAAAATTTGGGAATACATCAGAAAGATTCATGCAGAATTTGGCATGTCGATTTTTCTGAGTACTCACTATATGGAGGAAGCTGATAATCTTTGTGATAGAATTGGAATAATTGATTATGGAAAAATTCAGGCAATTGACTCTCCTCAAACAATGAAAAATGCCTTAGGAAAAGAGGTGATCACATTTACAATTAGTAACAATGGGGAAAAAAAATCTAATCTTATTTCAAAAATTCAAGAGATTGAGTATGTTAAGGATATCACATCTAATGAAAATGAGATTATTGTTTTTTCATCAAAAGGAACCCAAGTCATTCCAATAATTTTTCAGCTCTCGTCTAGTTTTGGAATAGAAATTAATTCAATATCACTTACACAACCGACTCTTGATGATGTTTTCATTTCATATACTGGTAGGGAACTCCGTGATGATACAGAAAACTTCAACAAAAGAAGAGAACATGCAAAGATGAAGAGGTTGCGAGCATGATAGCATTTGATACCTATACAATATTTTGGCGAGAAATGAAACGGTATCGTAAATCGCGAAGTGGTGTGTTAATTAGACTGATTCAACCAGCTGTTTGGATTATTGTCATTGGTAATACCTTTGCAGGTACACAACCATTAATTCAATCAGTTGGATTTACAGGAGAATACATAGAGTTTATGGCACCAGGTGTCATAATACTCACTGCAATCTTTACAAGTATATTTGGCGGCGTTAATACTCTATGGGATAGACGGTATGGATTTATGAACAAGGCATTGACTGCACCAATTTCAAGATCTTCTATAGCCTTAGGAAAAATGCTTGCTATATCACTTATATCGGCACTTCAATCAAGTCTCATTTTAGGAATTGCTTTTGCAATCGGTGTAAGCTTCCCAAATCCAATAGTAATTGCACCAATTATGGCAATAGTGATTTTGTTTTCTTTAGGATTTTCTGGAATTTCGGTAATGGTAGCTGCTACTTCAAAATCTCAAGAAACCTTTTGGGGAATAATCAATTTTCTAGGGATGCCGTTGTTTATGCTCAGCCCTGCATTATTTCCGCTAGAGCTTTTACCAGAATGGCTTGCCACAGCTGCCCAATTAAATCCTGTGACATATACAGTTCTTTTGGTTAGAGGTATGATGACTGGAGTATACGAGGGAGTAAACAGTTTTTTGAGCATTGGAATAATTGCCGTATTTGTTGTGATTATGATTGGCCTTGCAAGCTATGTATTTACAAGAGAGGTAAACAAGCCCTTCTAATCTACCAAAACTGACTAAAACTGCAACAAATCCTAACTCCTGAGATCTTTTTAAAAAATTGATATGCTCACCTGTTGAGAGAAGTAATACCACTAGTGGTAGTTTTTACGATTATAGGCATAGCAGGAGCTATGCCTGATGCCCAGGCTAATACTAGTTCTAGTCATCCCTATATTTTACAATGGGGTGAATCGGGACTCACCAAGCCTGGCTTTTTCTCATTTCCACAAAATTTAGCTGTAGATAATCTTGGAAATGTGTATGTAACTGATTTAGGAAATAAGCGAGTCCAAAAATTCAGCAATGATGGAACCTTTTTGAAGGCCTGGGGAGGTAGCGGCACTGGCCAAGGTCAGTTTCACACTCCAGCTGGAATTGCAGTGTATAATGGTACTGTATTTGTTGTTGACACTCAGCTAAACCGAGTTCAAAAATTTGATCTTGCAGGAAACTTTATTTCAACATGGGGAGGTGAAGGAAAAGCTCAGGGACAATTTTTACTTCCAAACGGTATTGCTGCTGGTACAAATGGAACACTATATGTCGTTGATACTGGAAACAAACGAATTCAAAAATTCTCTCCAAATGGAGAATTTATTTCAGAATTTGGTCAGAGTGGAACAGAAAATGGCAAGTTTATTACACCGATAGATATTGCAGTAGATAATCAAGAAAATATTTTTGTTTCTGATACAGGTAAAAATAAAATTCTCAAGTTTGATTCAAAGGGAATCTTCACTATAAGCTATGGCCCAAATTTTGCAGGGTTTCAAATTATCCCACAAGGGATGACAATTGCTCCATCTGGCAATATTTACGTGGCTGATACTGGTAATGACAGAATATTACTATTATCAAAAGATGGCACAACGCTTACCACTTGGGGTAGTATGGGAGTTGCAAATGGTCAATTCAAGTCACCTAAAGACATTGCATTAGATAAAAATGGATACTTGTTTGTTGCAGATTCTAATGGCCATCGAATTCAAAAGTTTGGCTCTCCAATTATTCCAAGTATCACTGAAACAGAATCCTCAAGTAAAACTGTAACCTCTCAGCAGACCGTCACATCACCTTCTGTAAATCCTATTCCAGGCGATCTCACAAAACCAATAATCACCCCACCAAATGATTTGCTTATAGAAGCAACTGGGGGTCTTACACCAATTTCGGTTGGGCAAGCAATGGCAACTGATCCAAGTGGTATTCAATCTCTAACAAGTAATGCCCCGTCTCAATTTCCATTAGGAACCACTACCGTAATCTGGACTGCTATAGATGGGGCAGGAAATATGGGAATTGCCACACAAATCATCAAAGTTGTAGATACCATTCCTCCGACCATAACTGCTTTACCAGAAATTATAGTTGAAGCGGAAAGCCCTGAAGCAAATATTGTTACATTAGATGAACCAATAGCAACAGATGCCGTAGGTGTAATATCTATTACAAATGATGCTCCAGATGTTTTTCCACTAGGAGAAACATTAGTAACCTGGACTGCAACCGACGTTGCTTCTAACTCTAAAACGGTAATTCAAAAAGTAATTGTTGTTGATACAAAACCTCCCAAGCTTATGATTCCTCAAGACGTTGTTTTTGTGGCAATAAGCTATGATAAAAATGAGGTATATCTTGGTGAGCCTGTAGTAATTGATAATGGCAAAATAATGTCAATAACAAATGATGCTCCACAATTTTTCAAAATTGGTAACACAACTGTCACCTGGACAGCTGCTGATACTTCTGGAAATGTTGCAAGCAAGAAACAGATGGTATCGATAATTGATACTTTAGCACCTGTCATAACCCCACCAGAAAATATTATTTTTGAAGCCACATCATTAAATGAAAATGTAATTGATCTTGGAACCCCAATAGTATCTGATATCCAAAATGTTACGATAACAAATAATGCCCCACAAGTTTTTCCATATGGGGAAACTAATGTCACTTGGCTTGCATTAGATCCTGCAGGTAACTCTGCTACCGCAAATCAAATAGTTACAGTCATTGACACAACTCCACCAACTTTAGTTATTCCTAATGATATTGTTTTTGAAGCTACTAGTATAGATAGAAACGCCATTTCCGTAGACAATGCTACTGCATCTGATATTACTGGAATTTCTAAAATTGAAAATAATTCTCCAGATGTGTTTCCATTTGGAACTACAGTTGTAACATGGACTGCAACTGACAAAGTTGGAAATTCTATATCACGAGATCAAATAGTTACAGTTATTGATACAACTGCACCACAAATTAGGGCACCAAATGATTTAGTTCTAGAAGCGATGGATCGTGAAGCTAACATTGTTGATTTAGATTTGCCTTGGGCTTTTGATACTATTGGCGTAGAGTCATACACAAATGACGCTCCTGTATCTTATCCAATTGGGATGACTACCGTAACATGGACTGCTGTGGATACTTCTGGAAATACTGCATCTGACACTCAAACTGTAACTATTCGTGATACAACACCACCTGCTATTGTTCCACCCTCCAACATAGTTATAGAAGCTACATCATCTTCTGGAATATCTATTAAAATTGGTGAGGCTGATGTATCTGATATAATCGGAATTGAATCTTTAACCAATAATGCGCCAGACGACTTCTCTCTTGGCAATACTACAGTTACATGGACTGCAACAGACATGTTTGGAAACTCTGCATCAGCGGATCAACTAATATCAATCATTGATACTACTTCTCCATCAATTCATGCCCCAGCTGATTTAACTATCGAAGCCAAAGATGCAAAATCAAATGTTATTGAAATTGGAGTTGCTGATGCAGACGATATTGTTGGAGTAATTTCAATTAATAACAATGCTCCTAGTGTGTTCCCTCTTGGAGATACTGTGGTAACATGGACTGCAATTGATGCAGCAGGAAACCTTGCAACTGCGACTCAGAAAATATCGGTTATAGATACTACCCCACCATCAATTAAGGCACCAGAAACCGTACAAATTGAGGCAACATCTCAACTAAATAACACCGTAGAATTAGATGAAGCATCTGCATCTGATTTTATCGGCATAGCCTCTATCACAAATGACGCTCCAGACGTTTTTCCAGTGGGAGAGACAGTCGTAACATGGGCAGCAATTGATTTAGCAGGTCTATCATCAAAAGACACTCAAATAGTTAGGGTAGTTGACACTACTCCTCCAAAAATTAGTGTACCAAAGATGATTACAGTTGAAGCTACAAGCGAAGCTGAAAATGTTATTGCACTTGAAGGCATTTATGCAGATGATCTTGTTGGCGTAACATCAATTAAAAATGATGCACCAGAGGTATTTCCATTTGGATTAACAACTATAACATGGGCTGTGTCTGATGAAGCGGGCAACATTGCAACTGGTTTACAACAAATCTCCGTTGTAGATACTACTGCGCCATCAATTATACCACCATCAGACATTGAACAAGAAGCCTCTAGCGCACAAAACAATCTTGTAAATTTGGGTAAACCACAAGCCACAGATCTCGTATCCGTTACATCAATAACAAATGATGCTCCACAAGTATTTCCATTAGGACAAACAATTGTAACTTGGAATGTTACCGATTCTTCAGGAAATACGGCAAGTGCAACTCAAATTGTTTCAATTATAGATACAACTCCTCCTACGATTGTAGCTCCTAAAGATGTTGAGATTGAGGCTACCTCATCAGATAAAAATATCGTTTCACTTATTCCACCAGTAGCTTCTGATACAGTAAGCGAGATTACTATAACCAATGATGCTTCAAATTACTTGCCGCTTGGAGAAACAACAATTACATGGACTGTAACTGACAAGGAACAAAATTCTGCAAGTGCAACTCAGAAAGTTACTGTTATTGATACAACAGCACCAGAATTGACTGTACCGTCGAACATTACAATTGACGCAGTAGCTCTTCAAACTCCATTAAGTGTAGGTGAAGGAATCGCAATAGATTTGGCAGGCTCTGCCATTACTATTACAAACGATACACCATTTTCATTTCCACTAGGTGAAACAATAGTTACATGGACTGCAGTTGATTCATTTGGAAATTCAATTAGTTCTTCGCAGAAAATAACTGTTCAGGCGTGTGGTAAGCCAGATTCTTACTATAACATGATTACTGGAAGTGCTGAAGATGACATCATATCTGGAACTAATGTAGCCGATCTTATTTTTGGTCTAGAGGGTGATGATATCATAATGGGTTCCAAAGGAAATGACTGCATACTTGGTGGAGAAGGTGATGATATTATCTTTGGAAACGAGGGTAACGACAATCTTTCTGGAGGCGATGGAAGTGATGTACTCAAAGGACAATCAGGCGATGATACAATTACTGGAGGTCTTGGAGTAGACGTCATTGATGGAGGAGACGATAATGATTCATGTAATGTGGTTCAGGATCAAGACGGCGATCTTAGAGTCAAATGCGAATAAAATTTAGATTTTGACAATTATTTTAAAATTTTTTTAATCCTTCCTCTAAAACTTGATTGATAACATAGCAAAAACTAATGGATTGATTCTTTTCTTTTAACATTTTAGACTGAATCGATCTAATTTTTTTCTCTATATCCTCATCTAACATGATCGTTTTTCTTGAAGTCATACTTATTCGTCAGTTAACATTGTATTACTGTAATACTATATAGTTACCAGAGAGATATAGGAACTACGTAATCTATGTCTACTATTTGTAAATAATCTCAAAACAACAAAATTTCAATGAAAACAATACTTTCAGCTACAATTATGGGAATTTTATTGACCTCGATTTTCTTACCCGCAGTTGCAAATGCTCAATCAAACTTTAACATTTCTGGCGCAGGAGCTACATTTCCTTTTCCACTAATTGATTTGTGGAGAGTAAAATATAATGAAGAACATCCAAACATTTCCGTTAACTACCAGTCAATAGGTAGTGGAGGTGGAGTTAAACAACATATAGAAAACACAGTTAACTTTGGTGCTACTGATGCTCCATTGACTTCAAAAGAATTTGAACTAGCCCCTGACTCACTACACATCCCAGAGGCAATTGGTGGTGTTACAGTAACATACAATATTCCAGAAGTTCCTCAAAGTGGGTTGAAACTAACTGCAAAAAATCTTGCTGACATTTTCTTGGGAAAAATTACAAAATGGAATGATCCTGCACTCAAAGCAGACAATCCAGACCTCAAACTTCCAAATAAACTGATTCTAGTAGCTCATCGTTCTGATGGCTCTGGAACTTCGTTTGTGTTTACTGAATATCTTGATAAAGTAAGCCCTGAATGGCATGAGAAGGTTGGTTTTGGAAAGAGTGTACCGTGGCCTATTGGTGTAGGCGGAGCTGGTAACGAAGGAGTAGCAAATATTGTAAAATCAACACCTTACGGAATTGGATATGTAGAGTTAGCGTATGTGATTCAAAATAAAATGGCTTATGCACATCTTCAAAATGCAGATAAAACAGCATTTGTGGTTCCTTCAATAGAATCATTTTCAGCTGCCGCAGCAGCTTCATCGGCAACTCTGCCTCCTGCTCATGAAAAATGGGAAGGAGTTAGTATCAATAATGCATCAGGACCTAACTCATACCCAATAACTACATTTACCTACCTTCTATTACACCAGAATTTAGAGAAAGCAACTAAAAGCAAAGAACAGGCACAAGAAACAGTCAATTTAATAAAATGGATGATTACCAATGGCCAGAAATATTCTACTCAACTCAACTACGTTCCACTACCTTCAGAAGTTACAAAAATAGGACTAGATGGACTATCACGGGTTACCTATAATGGTGAAAAACTAAATGTTGGAACTACTCCACTTATTGAAGACACCAAACAACAACCTGCTCCAACAACAGGTAAGGTACCTCCATGGATTAAAAATAATGCAAAATGGTGGGCCCAAAAACAAATTGGCGATTCAGATTTCTTAAGTGGAATACAATTCATGATACAACAAAAGATAATTTTGGTTAGTGGAAAATCTACGGGCTCAGCTCAGACAAATACCTCAGTTCCTGAATGGATTAGAAACAATGCAGGCTGGTGGGCCGATGATAAAATCTCAGAAGGTGAGTTTGTCAAAGCTCTAGAATTTCTCATTAATAATGGAATTGTAAAAGTCTAAAACACCATTTATATTTTTTAATTATTTTTTAGAACTAAGATTTTTTAATTGAATACAGTAAAACGGATTTTATTTTTGTATTACTGATTTTTGATTTGAACTATATAGAACTAAGATTCCTATTTTGAACTAAGATGACTATGTTGACAACGTAAACAATATGCATTCTAAATATTAGATACCAATCTGAATCATCCTCGATGAATATCCTAAAAACAACATCAATTGTTGCAGTTAGTGTCATTGGTACACTAGCAGTGGCAGCAATCATGGGTTTCCAACTAACGGAAATCACGGCTCAAGAAGTACAAAATCCAGAATACCTTACAGCAGAAGGTGTTACAATCACTGGGCTATTCCATTTCAGAGAAGGAGAGGAACTAGTTTCACTACAGCAGTTTACACAAGTAAAGGGATTTCTTAGATCAGAACCATTCACTTTTACTGTGCAAAAAGTAGTTGGCAACACGCCAATGTTGCATAAGCATGCAGATGAATCATTTTTCTGGAGAAACTCTGAATCTCAAAAGCAGGACTGGAATCCATTTGATGTAGACATTATTCTTGCCACAGGTCCGTACGAAAAACGTTCTTTCACCTATTCCAAATGCTTCATAAAGGATTACAAAGTGAGAACTCTTGCCGATAATGAAGAGGGCTACTTTAACAAGGGATTTGCCATAGTTGAGGACTATTCACTAGAATGCAGAGAAATGGACATGAACAATCCTGCACTTGAAGAAATGACAAAACTAAATGATGACCAAAAGGCACAAACCACAAGTACGTTAGACTTGAAAGAACCATTCAGTACGTGGAGTGACCACTTCAAATATCAAAAGCCCGCTGGTTCACTGCAGCAGTAAACTACATCTCATTTTTTCTTTTTTTCTTTCAAATAATGAATAGTTATTCTTGATTTTCTAATATCACTTTCAAACATGAAGCAGCTAGTCTAGATTAGGAATTTCACAATGGTATAATTTACCATGCCAAAAATGCTCTCATGAAAGCACGAATAATTTACCCAGATGATGAAAAAAATTGGCTTCAAATTACATCAGCAAAAATTATTTCCACAAAACCTCAAAAATTATCTAAAGTTAATTCAATGAATATCATAAAAATAACATCCATTGTTGCTGTCAGTCTCATTGGTACACTAGCAGTAGTTGCGTTAATGGGTTTCCAATTAACAGAAATTATTGCAGAAGAAATACAGGCACCAGAATACCTTACTTCAGAAGGAGTCACAATTACTGGAGTCTTCAAATTCCGAGAAGGAGAGGAACTAGTTCCAGTTCAGGTATTTTCACAAACAAAGGGATTTCAAAGAACAGATCCATTCATTTTTACCGTGCAAAAAGTAGTTGGCAACACCCCACTTTTGCATAAGCATGCAGATGAATCATTTCTTTTTAGAAACTCTGAATCTCAAAAGCAAGACTGGAATCCATTTGATGTAGACATTATCCTTGCTACAGGTCCATATGCAAAACGTATTTTCTCATACAGTAAATGCTTTGTTGATGATTACAATGTAACTACTCTTAGGGATAATGAAGAAGGCTATTTTAACAAAGGATTCGCCATAGTTGAAAATTACGTACTAGAATGCAGGTCAATGCAAATTCAAAATCCAGCACTAGAAGAAATGATGACTACAAAAGAAAATCAAAAAGCAAATACCACAAGTACAATGGACTTGAAAGATCCATTTCCTACATGGGGAGACAAATTCAAATATCAAAAATCTAATTCACAACAATAAACCAAACTATTTTTTATTTTTCAGAAATAACAGATCTTATGTTTTCGTTTATTACCACTTCAGCAATATCAGTGGAATATTCTACAGTTCTTCTAATATCTTCCAAAACAAATTTTATGACTGACGAGCTCTCTGATTCCTTCAAGTTAGACATGACTTCTTTTTCATCTTGTACAGCTTTTGCAGCTTTTCCAGCAACTTTCTCTGCTAAAGAATAGTCATTTTTAGTCAATGCTTGAATAGAATTTTCAAAAACATTAAGAGCAGATTCGCTTAATTGATTAATAGATTGTATAGTTTTTTTATCAATGGGAGAATTCAGAAATTTTATTCTTTTTGCAATTAGAACAGAATGGTCAGCAATCCGTTCAATACATCTAATAACAGTTCTATATGCCAAGCAATCAGATGGTTTTTTCAAACCTATCTCTAATAGAATCTCCCCATTCTGTACAGCTTGAAAAAGATTTCTCAGCATATACAAGCTAAATCTGTCTACCTCATCATCCATTTTTATGACCTCTTCTGCAGCCTCTTTATCCATTCTCACTAAAGCATCAATTGCTTCTCGGTGCATATTAGATGCCATAAGATACATTCTTCGAAGGGCTACCTCAAATGATAATTCAGGCAATCTTGTAAGGACTTGAATACTAATTGACTCTGAGCTCGATTCAACAATTTCGGTGCCAATCATTGAGGATCTTGCAAGTTCTCTTATTGCCCTTGCATGACTTGATTGGATTTTAATGCCCTTGGAACGAATCTCAATTATTTTATAACCAGCAAGATATATTGCAATTATTTTTCTTTTCAAGGATTCTTCAGAATCATCTTTACTGATCTCTACTATGGATTTTTTAGCTTCAAATTTATCCCTAGAAGAGAGCAATGTCAAAGAATTGTTAGGATTTTTTATTAAAGTAACCTCATCACCAATTTTCATTTTTAGATCGTCGATCCATTTTTTTGGAAGCGAAACAACATATGTCGAACCACCAGTAAGCTGTAACTTTCTTCTTTGTCGACTATTTTCTAATATTGCCAATATCTAACCATGTTTGTTTTTAGATATTATACTGGTTTGGCACATATTCTATATAGACACAATACAATCTATAGGCTTCACGTAATATACTGTCAGTTTATTGTTAAATGACACTTTAGGGCTTTAATCATGTTAAAAAGAGAATTCGGTAAATCACGAGGACGCGGTCCTCTATCTGATAAAATCTTTAAAATCGCAGCAACTGTGGCAGGCGCATATGTTCTTGCAGTAATTCTAGTAATGATACTTCAGCTAGGATGGGAATCAGGACCAGTATGGCAGAAAGAAGGAATTGAATTCATTTGGGGAACCGATTGGAATCCTGTAGAGGGTAGAGAATCATATGGCGCTCTTCCATATATTATTGGAACTCTAGTAACATCTGCCATAGCAATGATAATTGCTGTACCTCTCAGTTTAGGAGTTGCCATGTTTGTCCTTACTGCTCCAAAAAGAATTGGTGAACCTATGGGATATATGGTAGAATTGATTGCAGCAGTACCAAGCGTAGTTTTTGGATTATGGGGGCTATTTGTTTTCAGATTTTACTTTAAAGATCTTATTGAACAACCACTTCATAACGCTTTTGGCGATTCTATTTTTCTTTTTTCAGGTAATCCTTTTGGCTTAGACATACTATCAGCTGGTATAATTCTTGCAATTATGATCATTCCAACAATTTCTGCAGTTTCAAGGGAAACAATGCTTGCTGTTCCTCAACAACAAAAAGAAGCAGCGTATATGCTTGGTTCTACCACATGGGAAATGTTTCGGCTTGCTGTTTTTCCATATGCAAAGGCTGGATTAATAGGAGCATCAATTATGGGTCTAGGACGCGCCGTTGGAGAGACAATGGCAGTAACCATGATAATTGGAAATGCTACTGGGCTTGCCGCTATACCAGATTCGCTATTTGATGCTGGACAAACAATGCCAAGTATAATTGCTAATGAATTCATTGAAGCTTCACCAGCTTCAATACATGTCTCAGCATTAATTGCTGTAGGGCTAGTATTATTTCTCATCGCAATGGCAATCAATGTAGTAGCTCATTTTCTTGTTACGCGAATGTTAAAAATTAGAGAAGGAGCAGTTAACAATTGAGCAGCACACTCTTACAAAATTCAAGAGACAAACGAGCCGAATATCGAGCCATGTTCAAGGCCAATGTCAAAAATAGATTGTTAGTTGACAAAATAATGATAGGAATTGTAATAACCTGTACTCTACTTGCGATTATACCTTTGCTGTGGATATTGGGAACACTAGTTTATGGAGGAGTTGGGGCTCTCAGTTGGGAATTTTTCACGCAAGAACCAGGTGCAGTAGGATCAGGTGTTCCTCCTGCAATAGGGCCTGCAATTCAAGGAACTCTGATTATAATCGGACTATCATCATTAATTGGAGTCCCAATTGGAGTAATGAGTGGAATTTATTTAGCAGAATTTGGAGGGGGCTGGTTTTCAAAACAAGTTAGATTCTTTACCGACGTTTTCATGGAATTTCCTTCTATAGTTTTGGGAGTTTTTGCATTCTTAGCTATTGTATTGATAATAGGACATTTTTCAATTTGGGCAGGGGCGTTTGCATTATCTTTAATTATGTTCCCAATTGTAGCCCGTGCAACCGAAGAGGCGCTTAAAATGGTTCCTTACAGTGTTCGGGAAGCTGGCACAGCACTAGGATTAAGAAAATGGATTGTAACATTGCGTATTATAATTCCAGCAGCAAAAAAAGCAATACTTACAGGAATTTTATTGTCTATTTCACGAATAAGTGGTGAAACCGCTCCATTAATTATGACCATTTTAGGGAGTAGTCAGTTCTTCGGTGGATTTGATTCTCCTATGGATGCACTACCATTAAGGATTTGGAGATTCTCATTACAGCCTTATGATGAAGCTAGACTATCTGGTTGGGGCGCAGCCTTGGTGTTAGTGTTGATTATACTTGCAATACACATAGCAGTTAGATGTTGGTTCTCACGAAAAAATACCGATAAAGGATTCATTTCACGAATCTTGAAACAACGGAGTGTATAAAAATGGCAGCTATAACAACTAAAAAAATAATTCCTACACACATTGGCGCTCCAGTAGATGTTACAAAGAGTAAATACAAAATGATTACAGAAAATGTTAATGTCTATTACGGAAATTTCTTAGCGGTCAAAAATATCTCAATAAAGTTTCCTGAAAAATCAGTAACTGCTTTAATTGGTCCCTCTGGATGTGGTAAAACTACATTCCTTAGATGTCTAAACAGAATGCATGACATGACAAAGAGTGCGCGTGTTGAAGGGAAGGTAATGATTGATGATATTGATCTTTATGATAAGAGCATAGACCCAATTTATCATAGAAGAAAAGTAGGAATGGTCTTTCAAAAACCAAATCCCTTCCCTACTATGTCAATTTATGACAATGTAGTTGCAGGAGTTCGCCTAAATGGAGTTCGTGATAAGAAGATTCTTGATGAAATTGTGGAAGACTCTCTTAAAATGGCTTATTTGTGGGATGAGGTAAAAGATGATCTTAGAAAACCTGCAATAGAATTATCAGGCGGGCAGCAACAAAGACTATGCATCGCTAGAGCCCTTGCAATTCAGCCTGAAGTTCTTTTAATGGATGAACCTGCCTCTGCTCTTGACCCAATTGCCACTCAAAAAATTGAAGAGACGATCACTGAATTGAAAAAAGATTACTGTATAATTATAATCACCCATAATATGCAACAAGCTGTAAGAGTCTCTGATTATACCGGATTTATGTATCTTGGAGATTTAATAGAATTTAATGAAACTAAGAAATTATTTACAGATCCAAAAAATGAGCTTACAGCAAAATATGTTAAGGGTTACTTCGGCTAAATGACTCGATTAATAGATCCATCATTAGATAAATTATCAAGATTTATGTCTCAAATGGGGGACATGGCAATGGAATGTGTTTTCCTTGCTGTTGATTCTTATCTAGAAGGAAAAGGTACAGGTGGTCGGGTCCGCGAGCTATCAAATGAAATCACAAAAAAGTATTTTGAGGTTGAGGATTTGACTTTTGATATGTTACTTAAATATCAACCAGTAGCAGACGATTTTCGACTCATTAGATCTTCTACCGAAATTTCTTACGCATTCTCAAGATTTGGTCGGTATGCATATGACATTACACAAGTTCGTCATCTATTTGGTGACATCTCAGAATGTAAAAATACTTCATTAGTTGAAGCTGCAAAAAAAGTAAAACATATGATTAGAGAAGCTATACTGTCATTTGCTGAATTAGATGTAAGAAAGGCAATAAAAATTCAAGAGGATGAAGCTTTTATTGATAGAATGTATAAAGAAAGATTGCCCAAGCTTATTGAATTAGAAAATACAAAATGTGCACTTGCAGAAGCATTACTATTGCGATATCTTGAAAGAATTGGGGATCATGCAGTCTTTATGAGTGATGCAGTAAATTATATTGTAACAGGAAAACATCGCCCTACAGAATCGCAAATTTTATCACACGTTCCTAGAGAAAATCTAGATTTAGATCAATAGATCGCCCGATTTCAATATAGTATATGTAGAACAACCTTTAAACTCGTAAATTTTGTCCCAGATAACATGGGTCAATGGCTTTCGTGGTTAAAATCAAACGAAAAAGAAATTCTTACTATTCTTGATAATCTTTCAAAAAAAGCAGTTGAAGTCTCTGAAGAGTTAGTACGTTTATTTGAAGATATTCATAATGCAAAAGAACACCAAACCAAAATTAAAAAATTTGAACGAGAGGCTGATGAATTAACTCGATCTGTTTTTGCGGAATTAAACAAAACGTTCATCACTCCAATAGACAGAGAGGATATTCAAAGAATTGCTTCAAAGACTGATGATGTAATTGACTTTATTGAAGGTATTTCAGGAAGAATCATCAGTTATAACATCTTATCATCTCCTCCCTACATGCTTGAGATTGCAAAAGAACTCACAAAGGCTACGAAAGAAGTTGAATTCATGATTTCTAAATTAGGCAATTTGAAAGGACAAAAGGATTTAATCAATCACTGCAGAAATACAAGTGATATTGAACATAATATTGATGATTTGTATAGAACCGCGGTTGGAAAACTTTTTGAAAGTAATGACCCGATTACAATAATAAAACTAAAAGACATCTATGAATCTATTGAAACTGCATCTGACAGAACGGTAGATGTAGCTGATGTAATAGAGGACATTGTTTTAAAATACGCATAGATGAAAAATGTTTGAGCTAGCTATTTTTGCCATTCTGCTAGCATTATTTTTTGATTTTATCAATGGGTTTCATGATGCTGCAAATTCCATTGCTACAGTTATTGGAACTAGAATTTTAAAACCATTTCAAGCAGTAAGTCTTGCTGCAGCTGCAAATTTTTTGGGACCATTTATTTTTGGTGTAGCAGTAGCAACCACAATTGGAAAAGGCATCATCAATCCAGATTTTGTTACCATGGAAATCATTTTAGGTGCTCTTGCAGGGGCAATTGTCTGGGATCTTATTACATGGTTTTGGGGATTGCCCTCATCAAGTAGTCATGCATTGATTGGCGGAGTAATTGGAGCAGGTATTGCAGGTGCAGGCACTCATGCAATTCTATTTGATGGTCTAACCAAAGTGGGAATGGGAATTGTTATCTCTCCAGTAGTAGGTTTGATAGGTGCATTTCTTCTTGCAACCTTATTGATTACAGTCTTTGCAAAAAGAAAACCAGTTCAAGTCAATTTGATTTTTGGCAAGCTGCAACTAGTGTCATCAACGTATTTTTCTTTAACTCACGGTGCAAATGACGGCCAAAAAACTATGGGAATTATAGCCCTTATCCTGTTAATTGAAGGAATTACAACACAATTTGAAGTTTCATTTTATGTTATTTTAATAGCAGCTCTTGCAATTAGTCTTGGAACATTTTTTGGTGGATGGAGAATTGTCAAAACAATGGCAGTTAGAATCACTCAACTCAAACCATACCAAGGATTTGCAGCCGAGACTGGCGGTGCCACAGTCTTAGCGGGACTTGCATGGGCTGGAATCCCAGCTAGCACCACACATGCTATATCCGGCGCAATAATGGGAGCTGGCGCAGTAAGAAGAATGTCGGCTGTTCGTTGGGGTATTGGAAAGAGAATAGTTTGGGCTTGGATTATTACAATTCCTGCAAGTGCTGCTGTTGGTTGTGTCATTACTATCTTAATTCAACTAATTTCTTGAAAAACTAATGGAAGTTACATTCACATCTAAGATGTCTTAACTCATGTTCTAAGATGGTCTGACCAAACTTATCTCGATGTTCCGGAAACAAAACCATATGAATTGTTTTTGTATCCAGTTTAGTACAACCAAAAGATGCATAGAATTCATCATGATTATTACATTCAATATTAGGAGGTTGGGAATAAATTCTGATTTCCCAATCCTGTGAACAGTCATAGTAAGGTGATATTGACACAAGGCTACATATCGTCATAATTTCAAGAAGCATTCTTGAAACTTTAAATTTTTAATATTTATCGCCGTGGCTGAGTAAATCTGACAATTAGGTCTTTTTAAATTGAATATTGCTTTAACTGATTCAGAATACTATATTTTGCTATCTAGTTTAAAGTCAACGGATTTGAAAACTTGAGAATTAACGTACCATCATCTTTTAGTAAAAATTGAATTCCCAAAAGTAAGTAACTCTTTACCGTTTTTTTCTTTATGACAAGCTTTGGCATTTAGTTTCTGACTCCAATTACCAATAATCCTTCAATTGGCTTTGCTTCATTGAAACATAGAGTATGATATTGTTGTACTGTTAACATTCCACATGTTCTGCAAATGGATTGATTTGAGCTTTTACATTTTGCACAAATTGAATATTCTATTAATATCCCACCGCATTTTCTACAACTCTCGTCAGGTAACTTCATCACCGATTTCCATTTTTGTTATTAAATTAAATTCTCTACATAACTCTAAAACTTGCTTTACTATATCTTGAATGGAAAGATCATTATTTGCAGTAATGAAAATGATTTCATTATTAACTGGAAAAATGAATTCTAACATTGAATCTCTACCTGAAATAGTATAATCTAATGAACCCAATTTTTTATCAAGTTCTTTATTCATACAAGTTTGCAGAACACGTTGTATGTATAACATTTCTAATTCCTGCTGAGTTAGATTTTTAGAATTGCTATCATCGCTTTGTTTGGTGTAAATCATTCTGCCATTTTTGTTGATAACTGAGATAAAATGAATTCCAGATATGATGGATATTATCTCATTACATACTTTTACTACATTCAAACTTCGCTCAAGACTTGACTGGACCAACAAGACATTGTATTAATATCAAGATTAACTGATAAGAATCACGACAGTATTTCTCGTAATTTACGTAGATCTACATACCTATACAATATAGACTATTTAGAACAACCTTTAATCATATTTTTTAAAATCTCTTTTATGAATGACAAAATTCTCTTTGTATGCGTAGAAAATGCAGGTCGTAGTATAATGGCAGAAGCTTTTTTCAATAAATATGCGCCAAAAAATTTTCAACCAATTAGTGCTGGAACAAAACCCGCCTCACAGGTAAACTCGTTAGTAATTCAAGCAATGAAAGAAGTTGGAATTGATATTAGTTTCAAAAAGCCACAAACTCTCTCAGAAAAAATGATGTCTAAAAACAAAAAAACCATTAACATGGGATGTATGGATAAAGAGTCTTGCCCAGCTTTATTTTCTAATAATGTAATTGATTGGCAAATACCTGATCCAAAAGGAAAATCTATTGAAGAAATTCGAAAAATTCGCAATCAGATAGATTCTAAAGTAAAAGAACTTGTTTCAAGCTTGGCAGAATCCTAATGCACAAAACAAATTTAGCAATATTTTTTGCAGAACTTGTAGGTACTTTTGGATTACTAGTGGCAGCAACAGGCTCCATTGTATTTGACGCCAGACTAGGATCATCATTAGGACCAATCTTCATTGCAATCATACATTTTATTGGCTTGGCAATAGTCGTGTATGCCTTTGGAAAATATTCCATGGCTCACTTTAATCCAGCAGTAACAATAGGATTTTTCCTTGCAGGATACACCAAAGCAAAGGTTCTTCCAGTATATTTTAGTGCACAAGCAATTGGAGCATTCTTGGGAACATTTTTTGTAAAATACGTCCTAGGAGATTTTGCAAATCTTGGATTGAATTTTCCAAACTACTCATATTCAATTTCAATATTTTATGGAATTGAAATACTTGCCACCGTCTTTCTTATGGGTGTAATTCTTATTGTTGTTCATATCAAAGGATTAAACAAATTTACTGGAGTGGCTCTAGGAGCGATAATTGCTTTAGATGTGTATTTTTTAGGACCAATCTCAGGAGCCTCCATGAACCCGATTCGTTCTCTATCGCCTGCTATAGTGGCAGGAATACCTAATGATCTATGGTTGTACTGGTCAGCTCCATTTATTGGTGCAGCTATAGTAGGAACAATTTATCATAAGAAATTTTCTCTCTCTAAAAATCAATAATATGAACTCGTTTTGAAAATATTACGAATAATAATGACAAAAAAATACTGCTAACTGATGCTAAACTCAAAAAAACTCTTCATTGATGCAAAAAAAGTAATCCCTTCTGGCGTAAACAGCCCAGTAAGACATTTTGAACCATTTCCATTCTTTGTAAAAAAATCACAAGGTTCTACAATCTGGGATGAGGATGGAAATCAGTACGTTGATTTTTGCAATGGATATGGCGCATTACTTTTAGGACATGGAAGAAAAGAAATTATTGCCGAGGTATCAAAACAGCTTAAAAAAGGAACACTATTTTGTACACCCACAGAAACTGAAATTAAATTATCAAAACTGATCATTGGAAATTTTCCATCAATTGACAAAGTAAGACTAGTTAACACAGGCTCGGAGGCCACAATGACTGCAATTAGACTCGCAAGGGGGTTTACAAAGAAGAAAAAAATTATCAAATTTGAAGGATGTTATCATGGAGCTCATGATTCAGTATTAGTAAAGGCAGGTTCTGGATCCGCACATCATGGTATCTCAGTTTCTGATGGAGGTTTATCAGAGGTTTCAAAAAATACTCTTGTAGTACAATATAACAACTCACAAGAACTTGAACAAGTTCTTAAGGAAAACAATGACGTTGCAGGAGTCATAGTAGAACCAATTCTAGCAAACATGGGCTTAATTTTACCTGAAAAGAATTTTCTTTCCGATCTTCGACAAATTACAAAAGAATACAACGTGCCTTTAATCTTTGATGAGGTAGTAACTGGGTTTCGTGTATCTCTAGGTGGAGCACAACAATACTTTGGAATTAAACCTGACATTACTACTTTGGGCAAAGCACTTGGAAATGGATTTGTGATAGCAGCAGTAGGAGGAAGAAAAGAAATTATGGATCAGCTTACCCCTGGAGGAAAAGTTTACCAAGCAAGTACATTTGCTGGAAATCCAATATCGGTAAGCGCTTCTATAGCCTCAATTAAAACTCTAAACAAATTAAAAAATAAAATTTATCCAAAACTAGAACGATATTGTACACTTTTATCTAGATCCATTGATGATATTGCCACAGATTTGAAAATTCCTCACAAAATCAATTTTACAGGTTCAATGTTTCAAATTTTCTTTACAAACAAACCAGTTATCGACTATAGAACATCAAAAATGGCAGACGCTAGAAAATTCAAAAAACTATTTCATTCTTTGTTAAAAAGTGGAATTTTCATTGCACCATCTCAGTTTGAAACCGTCTTCTTATCAGACGCACATACAAAATCTGATTTAAACAAGACTCTAAACTCCTACTATACAGCCCTCAAAAAGGTGAAGAATTGAAATACATAATTGGAACCAGAGGAAGTGAACTTTCACTTGCCCAAACAAACTGGGTTATTTCTGAATTAAAAAAAGTAAATCCAGACTGTGATTATGAAATTAAAACTATTAAAACTAAAGGAGATACTGACGCAAGCCCACTATTTTTATTAGATCAGAAGGGAATTTTTGAAACTGAAATAGATAGAGCAGTTGCAGAAAAGAAGGTAGATTTTGCTGTTCACAGCCTCAAAGATGTACCATCAAAATTGGCATCTAATCTGAGTCTGAGCTGTATTCCATTACGAGAATCAATTAATGATGTATTCATTTCTTCAGACAACTCAACTCTTGATAACATAAAATCAGGTGCAATTATTGGCACAAGCAGTTTAAGACGTGCTGTCCAAGTCTCAAGACTACGTTCAGATGTAATAGTAAAACCAATTCGGGGAAACGTAGAAACTAGAATCAGAAAAATAAATGAAGGCCAGTACGACGCAGTTATTCTTGCACAAGCTGGAATTAATAGACTCAGTCTTGATGTAAAATTCTCAAAACTTTCAACAATAGATTTTCCACCATCACCTGGACAAGGGGCTTTAGGAATTGTTAGCAGAAGCGATGATACCAAAACAATCTCTATGTTAAAAAAAATTGAAGACAATGATTCCAGAATACGAATAGAAGCCGAAAGAGCACTATCCAATTTTGTAGAATCAGGATGTAGATTTCCAGTTGGCGCATTTGCAGAATCAAATGGACAAAACTTGAAACTTACTGTTGTAGCGTACTCTATAGATGGAAAAAAATCAATTATAGTAGAAAAAAGTGGAAGCAAAAATGATCCAATTAATTTGGCAAAACTAGCAGGTGAAGAGCTTCGCAATCAGGGTGTTAGTGAACTTGCAATAAATTGGAGAGAAAAGGTTGAGGAATGGAACAAAAAATGATTGGTAAAGTGTATTTGGTAGGCGCAGGACCTGGAGATTCTAAATTAATCACCCTTAGAGCAGCTGAGCTTCTAAAAACAGCAGATGTAGTACTTTATGATAGGTTGGTTAGCAAAAAAATTCTTGCAATGGTTCCAAAGAAAGCTAAAAAAGTTTATGTTGGCAGAGATGTAGGTGATGATTACCTTCATCAAGAAAACACAAATGAATTGATGGTAAAGTATGCTAAAATTAAAAAAAATATTGTACGATTGAAGGGCGGTGATCCAATAATTTTTGGGAGAGGTGGAGAAGAAGCAGAATATCTAAAGAAAAAAAAGATAAAGTTTGAAATTATACCTGGAATTACATCTGGAATTGGTTCTGCTACATATGCTGGTATCCCTCTAACACATAGAAAATTTGCTTCATCGGTAGTTTTTGTAACAGGGCATGAAGATCTACAAAAATCAAAAGAGAAGGTAAGGTGGAAAAAACTAGCACAATCAGTAGATACCATAGTAATCATGATGGGTCTTTCAAGAATAGGTGTAATCTGTAATCAGCTAATTGAAGGAGGGATGAACAAAAAGACTCCGGTTGCTGTTATTCAAGAAGGAACAACCCCACAACAAAAAATGATTACTGGCCATGTCTCAAATATTTCAAAACTTGTAATTCAAAAGAAAATCAAACCTCCGTCAATAATTATAATAGGTAAGGTAGTTAATCTCTCAAAAACAATAGGTTGGAAGTAACTATGCTGCAAGGAAAAACGATCGCAATTACACGCTCTGAAGAAGACTCTGAAGAGTTTATTGAGCTTGTTTCTAAAGAAAATGCAAATCCAATTCCTTTACCAACAATCGAATTAGTATCAAAAGGAGAAAAGATTGTATCTGAATTTCTAGAATCAACTCAACAGTACGATCCAGATTATTCTGTTTTTATGAGCTCAAAAGCAGTTAAACTTTTGTTTGATTCTGCAAAAAAAATCTCAATGTATGAAAAACTTCAACTTGCTGTTGCAAATACTATAGTAATTGCAGTAGGGCCTAAGACCACAGCTGCTTTGGAATCAGAAGGAATCAAGGTAGCTTTTATGCCAAAAAGATATTCATCTGTAGGCGTAGGTGAAGTCTTTACTAGACTTAATGCTGTTGGCAAAAAAGTTATTGTACCACGAAGTGGCGCATCAACTCCTTTTCTTAAAAGTCTCCTAGAAAAGATTGGTCTTAATGTAAAAGAAATCTATCTTTATGACGTATGTGCATTTCGTGACACATCACAATGGAATAACTTTCGTCAATTATTTTCACAAAACAAAATTGATGGAATTGTTTTTACAAGCGCGTCATCAGTAAAAGCTTTTTTTGAAATTATGAAAAAAGATTATGATGAAAAAACATTATTAAATAATTTACAGAAAACAAAAATTGTTTCTATTGGCCCTTTTACTGCAGAGGAGCTTAACAAACTTGATGTAAAAAACATTGTAGCAGATGCACATACAGTCTCAGGAGCTTTTGAAACAATTAAAAATATTTTTTCATTAGCTTAGCCTATCGATTCTCTATGATTTAGCTTCGCCTACTCCGATCTACAAGTGGTATTGGGTGTGGAAGATATTAATAATATAACGGAGTTATGTCACGCATGACTACTGAAAATCTTGATATGGATTATTCAAAATATGACTTTAAAGATTCAACTGAACTTTATGTACATCTAAGCAAAAAAGGTCTCTCTAAAGAAGTTGTAGAGAGTATCAGCAAGATGAAAGGTGAACCACAATGGATGCTTGATTTTAGACTTCGTTCATATGAAATCTTTATGAAAAAACCCATGCCAAAATGGGGCGGTGATCTTAGTACTATTGATTTCCAAAATATCTACTATTATGCAAAGGCCTCAGAAAAAACCGAAAAGAGTTGGGATGATGTACCAGCAGATGTCAAAAAAACCTTTGACAAACTAGGAATTCCAGAGGCTGAAAAGAAATTCCTTGCAGGAGTTGGTGCACAATACGAATCTGAAGTTGTCTATCATAGTCTTAGAAAAGACTTGGAAAAACAAGGCGTCTTATTCTTAGACACCGATACTGCTCTAAAAGAACAACCTGAAATTTTTAAAAAATATTTTGGAAAAATTATTCCTCCAGAAGATAACAAGTTTGCAGCACTAAATAGTGCTGTCTGGAGCGGTGGTTCATTTATCTACATACCACCTGGCATCAAAGTCGACATGCCACTTCAAGCTTACTTTAGAATTAATGCAGAAAATATTGGACAGTTTGAAAGAACTCTTATCATTGCTGATGAGGGCTCTGAAGTACATTACATTGAAGGGTGTACTGCACCAGTTTATTCATCAGAATCTCTTCATTCAGCAGTTGTTGAATTAGTTGCACATAAGAACGCACATCTAAGATATACAACAATTCAGAATTGGAGTAACGATGTGTATAATCTGGTTACAAAACGTGCTTATGCATACGAAGGAGCTAAAGTTGAATGGATTGATGGAAACATTGGAAGTAGACTCACAATGAAGTATCCAGGAATTTATCTAATGGGTGAAAGAGCATATGGTGAGACTCTTTCGATTGCATTTGCAGGAAAGAATCAACATCAAGATACTGGTGCAAAGATGGTTCATCTAGCTCCAAACACAACGTCAAAAATTACATCAAAATCAGTTAGCAGATTGAACGGTCGTTCTACTTATCGAGGATTACTAAACGTTGCAAAGGGTGCAACAAATGTAAAGGCCACTGTTAGGTGTGATGCCTTGCTATTGGATGATACCTCAAAGACAGACACTTATCCATATATGGAAATCAACCAAGAAGATGCCACAATTACTCATGAAGCAACGGTTGGAAAAATAGGCGACGAGCAAATTTTCTACCTTATGACAAGAGGCTTTTCTGAAGAGGAAGCATTAACATTAATCGTAAATGGATTCATGGAACCTTTCACAAAGGAACTTCCAATGGAATATGCCGTAGAACTGAACCGATTAATCAAACTAGAGATGGACGGTTCAGTAGGTTAGACGTACTGGGTACTTGTTATGATTAGACATGCAAAAACTTGCTTTATCCACACTTGGCTCTAGCCACATCAATGAGATATCCTCGTCAAGAAACGAACCGACTTGGCTTAAAGAATATAGGAAAAACTCTCTTAGTGTATATCAAGAACTTCCACTAGAGACGTCTCCACTTTATAACAAGTATACTGACGTCAATAGGATGGATCCAAGTCAGGTATCACTAGCAATTGATTCAGACAAGTCTATTCCAGATTTTCTAACAGGTAGATTAAACGAACTTACAAACGAAACCTGCATTGTTCAAATTGGCTCAAATATTCACAAGATTAACTTACCTGACAAATTGAAATCAGAGGGATTAGTAATTTCATCAATTGACAACGCATTAAAAAATTATGGGGATATCATTCAAAAAACATTAGAGTCAACTAATTCTAAAGAAGATAAATTTACAGCTCTTAACAATGCTGCATTTAATTCAGGAATTTTTATTCATGTTCCAAGAAACTTGATACTAGAAAAACCAATTCATATCGTTTCCTCACTTTCTCTTGATGGTGCATCAACAATATCTCGTAATGTTATTGTTACAGAAGAAAGCAGCAAAGCAAGTATTGTCCAAGAGCTGTATGCGCCCAAGTTTTCTCATCAACAAGCTTACCTTGAATTACTTAATGTCAGCGTTGGTCAAAATAGTAAATTAGATGGAACGACTTTGCAAGTAATGGATCATAGTGCAGTTAACTTTTCTACAAGAAAATGTAACATAGCACAGGATGGAAAAATAAATTGGTATTTGGGATTATTTGGTTCGATGTTATCTCGTTACAGAATTGATTATTACCTAAACGGTACTGGTGCATCGGCTAATGATTCAGAAGTAGTTTTTGGAAATAACAATCAATCCTTTGATCTTTGCTCAAATGTAAATCACGAAAAACCTTCTACTGAAGGAAAGGTAATTGAAAAATCTATTCTAAAGGATAAATCAAAATCACTTTTCAAAGGGATGATCCGGATAAAAGAACAAGCAAGCAAATCAAACTCATTTCTATCAGGGCGCTCCATTTTATTAGATAAAGGCGCAAAATCAGATTCAATTCCTGGCCTTGAAATATTTACCAATGATGTAAAAGCAACACACTCTGCCTCTGTTGCCCAAATTGATGAAGAACAGATATTTTATCTTCAAACTAGGTGTCTTAGCAGAGAAGAAGCCGAAAGAATCATTGTTGAGGGATTTTTGGAACCTCTCTCACGAACAATGTCGTATCAAGTTAGGGCGTGGATTGCATATCTAATTGAATCTAAATGGGAAGGTCGTGATATGACAATCAAAAATGATGAGCAGCTAAAATCATTAGTTGAGGTTGAAGAAACACGATATAATGAGAACGCCGAAATTGAGCAACATTACAAGTATAGGTGAAAGTGCTTGGGAAATTGGTTAAAGGCATGCAACACAGATAAGATTGGCAGTGGAGAGTTGTACAGTTTTGATCATGATGATAAAAAAATTCTTTTAGCAAACCTTGATGGAAAGATTTACGCAACAGATAGAATTTGTACTCACGCAGAAGCTGATCTTTCTGGAGGAATCCTTAGCGAAGAGGGAATTAGATGCCCACTACATCTCTCTGTGTTTAATTTAGAAACCGGCTTTCCATTGAATCCTCCTGCAGAGGAATCTTTGAAGACATACAATGTTAAAATAGATAAGAACGAGGTTTACGTAGAGGTATAAAATGCAAACCAGCAGTTTTTCATTCGAAAAAATTCAAAAAGATTTTCCTATATTACAAAGAACTGTACGTGATGGGAAACCATTAGTGTATTTAGATAATGCATCAACAACTCAAAAACCAATTCAAGTCATTAACGCAATTAGTGATTATTACACAAATCACAATGCTAACATTCATCGAGCTGTATATGCTCTTGCAGAAGAAGCAACCGAGGCTTACGAGTCTACCAGAGATAAAATAGCAAAGTTTCTAAACATAAAAAATCGTGAAGAAATAATTTTTGTTCGTGGTACTACAGAGGCAATTAATCTTGTGGCCTATACATGGGGAAGACAACATATCAAAGAAGGAGACATTATTGTAACTACCGAATATGAACATCATAGCAATATCGTCCCTTGGCAACTTCTAACAAAGGAAAAAGGCGCAAAATTAGAATACATTGGAGTCGATGACAATGGAGAGTTAATCTTAGAACACCTTGATTCCTATCTTAAAACTGGAAAGGTGAAACTAGTTACGTTTAGCCAAATGTCAAATGTACTAGGAACCATTAGTGACACTGAAGAAATTATTACCAAATGTAAAAAGGCTGGAGTGAAGACTCTGATAGACGGCGCTCAGTCAGTTCCTCACATGAAAGTTGATATTGAAAAGCTTGGATGTGATTTTTTTGCATTTTCAGCTCACAAAATGCTGGGACCGACAGGAGTTGGTGTATTATGGGCAAGAAAAAATGTTCTAGAAACTATGGTTCCATTTCACGGTGGTGGAGATATGATTCGTGAAGTTCACAAATATGAAACTACATGGAATGACTTGCCATACAAGTTTGAAGCAGGAACTCCAAATATAGCCGACGTAATAGGTTTTTCAGCAGCAATTGATTATCTTTCTAAAATAGGAATGGATACAATTCGAGAACATGAAATCGAATTAACAAAATATGCATTAGAAAAAATGTCTCAAATTAAAGGAATCACCATTTATGGCACCAAAGATGTTTTAAAACGAGGTGGAGTGATCTCATTTAATTTTCATGATGTTCATCCTCATGATGTAGCTACTATCATTGATAGAGACGGTGTAGCAATTCGCTCAGGACATCACTGTGCACAAGTATTAATGGAAAGATTACAAGTAGCAGCTACTAATAGAGCAAGTTTTTACATTTATAACACCAAAGATGATGTTGACAAGCTCATCAAATCACTTGAAAAAGTAGCTGAGTTGTTCAAGTTATGAGTGACCCAATATACACTGAAATAATAATTGATGAAGCTAAAAATGCTCAAAACCAAGGCACTATAGAAAATCCTGACATCTCACAACACGATGCAAACCCAATGTGTGGAGATAGTATTACTATACAAATGAAGATCACTGGAAAATCTATTTCTGATATAAAATGGCATGGTGAAGGATGTACAATTTGTAAGGCTTGTACCTCTGTATTAACACAAATAATTAAAAGCAAAGATATTGATTTTGCAAGAAATCTAAAAAAAGAAGAAATATTATCTGAACTAGGATTAGAACATTTGATTAAACAGAGCCCTGTACGAATTAAATGTGCTTTATTATCTTTGAAAACCTTAAAGCTGGGTTTGTATTCATATTTGGCCAACAAAATTGAAAATTCATCATCATTTGATAACTTGAAAGAAGAAGCTGCAAAGTTATACTAACATGAGTGTTTTCAAACCCTCTATCCCCATTACAAATCAGATAAGAAAAATAATTTTTGAGAGATTCAATGATCCTGAAATAAGATTCACAAATGACGAAATTTTTGAAATTATTAGAAATAATGGTGATTTAGACAAGTCTTGGACAATTGATAATATGGAAAAATATTTTCAAGACATTTGTGATTCTGGTCTGGTTAGAAATATTGCCCAAAATTTTACCACAATCTGGTTCAAGCTATTTGATTCAATAGAAAAGATTCATTGTAATTCCTGCAATCAAGAAATCTATGTGGGGAAATCAGAATCTAGAATATGCCCAAATCCAGAATGTAATGCGTCTATTTAGCTCTGTATCTTTGTGCGGCTTCTTCTAGAACCTGGATCATGGGTAGCATTTCACCTGTTAAATACAGGACTAGTGCTCCACCAGCAGTGCTAATATGATCAATTTTATCAGCTAATCCATACTTTTTTAGTGCGGAGGTTAGGTGTCCTCCACTTACGATGGTTGTAGCCATGGAGTTTGCAACCGCTTCAAGAATCCCTCTAGTTCCAAAACTAAATTGTTCTTTTTCAAAATATCCAGGTGGACCACTAATGAAAACCGTTCCAGCACCTGATATCAATTTGTTATAATATTCTACAGTTTTTGGACCCAGATCATATATGATGTCCTCTCGACTCAGGTCTCTTACATCAAGCTCTACTCTAGAACCCTCTTTATCTACTGCAACGTCAACTGGTGTGGAAAAAACATCAGGATATTCCCCTATAAGAGAATGAGCCTTAGCTACACTTTCTTCTTCTCTTGTGATTCCAAGTGGTGCCTTAATACGTCCCTGAGCTCTCATAAACACATTTCCGATCAAACCTGTAAGAAGTACATGATCAGCTCTTCCCTTTTTTATTAGCAATTTGATTGCCTCTAATCTATCAGCCACCTTCGAACCTCCTAGAACAATCACATGAGGAGCTTTGGCGACTGTAATGATTTCATCTAATTTTCTAACTTCCCTTTCAACAATTTTACCTGCACATGCAGGTAAAATATGTGCAAAACCTACAATTGAAGGATGTGATCTATGAGCACTTGGAAAGGAATCTAATACACATAGATCAAAAAGTTTGTGTAGCCTTTGGACCATTATGGTTTCAGCAGCAGCTGACGAAGAAAACTCATAATTTTCTTCAGCACACAATCTTAGATTATCAAGTAATAAGACATCACCATTTTTCATATTTTTAATTTCATTTTGAGCCGTGGTTCCAATAACATCTTCAATGTATTTGATTTTTCGATTCAATAATTTTTCTAAAACCTCTGCATGTTTTTCCATACCAGTATAATCCTTATTTCCAACCCTACCTTGGTGTGATGCAACTACTAATTTGGAATTTTTGATTGCATTAATCGTTTCAGTAGCTTCTTCAATTCTCTTTGTCCCTGAAATTTCCATAGTGACAGGATCAATCGGGCAGTTCATGTCAACTCGTAAGAAGATGGTTTTATCTTTAAGGTCAAAATCATCAAGAGTTAGAATCTTCACATACTTCCTTTTTTTAACCCCGTTAAAATCTTTGAGTCGATCAGAAATCTGATTTTATTTTCACCTACAATACTATCCTTTTAGATTCAGTAATGAATAATGTTAGAGTAACATGTATTTCTCATAATGCACTAAACAAAATTGAGAAAAATTAAAAATGATAAAAATGAGGGTTCAATAATTGCAAACATGGCTTTTTGATATTCGTTCAAGACCTTTTGTTCTTACAGTACTTGCATTTTTTTTGGTTACATTCTTAGTTTACTGGGAAGTTACAAAACAATTAGATGAATCAGTAATTAACTATTTTCAATCAATAGTAGGTAATCCCAGATTAGACCTTCTAATGGAATCAATTACAGAAATAGGAGATGTCTTATACATGCTAATCTTTTCAATTGTACTGCTAATTATTAAAAAAACCAGAAAAACTGGGTTGACTTTAATGATTTTGTTAGTGCTGGCAACTTTACTTACAGGATACATCAAATGTGGCGTAGACCGAGATAGACCTAGCTTAGATTTTCAGGGAACTCCATTTCCAATAGAAGCCAGCGAAGATACTTTTGCTTTATTTTGTGAAGGAAGCTTTAATGCATCATATCCTTCAGGACATGCTGCTAGGGCAACAATATTTGGAATAATACTAGGATTTTCACTTTCTCATAGATTTCCAAGAGGATGTTATCTTCTTTTACTATATCCGCTATTAATGTCGATTAGTAGGATTTACGTATTACAACATTTTCCTATGGATGTAATTGGTGGAGCAATTTTAGGAATAATGCTTGCAGGTGTAATAGGTAAAAAAACAAAGCTTTCGAAAATTTTTAAACCATCAAAAACCTAAATCGTCAAAAACTTTGGAACTTATCAAAACTATTGCATAATGATCTTTGTCATGATGATAAGTCCAATACCTCAAATCTCGTTCTTGATTAGTTTGTCTTAATCCATTATTGATACTTGTTGTAATGATATATCCAATCCTTTTTGCTATCTTACTTTCCTTTGGCATCAGAACCTTATAGCCCATTTTAAGATTAGAAAACCCCAGTTTGACCATCTCTTCGGAAGCCACTTCTGCACCCTTTTCATCTTTGACATCAAAGATCTTCGCGGTTGGGATCTGGGAGGGATGAAATTCCATTTGTTATAATAATTTAGAATTGAACTAATATTTCTTAAATAATTCATTAAGAAATACAAAAAAATCCTAAAGTATGTTAAAATTCTTAACTTGAAAGTCAAAACATGATTATACGAATAGCTTATTCTTGCTAAAACCAGTAAATTTGCTATATGGCTTCACTTTTAAAAAAAGTCTCCATGCTTCAACAAAAAAGAATGGAAGCAGCACGTCTTCGAAGAAAGGGTGAAAGAGAAATACAAAAAGCTCAATATCTTACAAAAAGATCTGTTTCAGGACTTGCTACAATAAAAAGAAAAATTGAATCATCCAAGGAAGAGCTGGAAGATGTGTCTGGTGTGTTAACTCAAAAATTAGCTAGACAAGAAAGTATTCAAAGATTAATAGCTGCAGCAGAAGAAAATCTTAGACGAGAAAAAGAGGCAAAAGATCAAACAGAGCAAGAAATAGAATTTGCTGAATCTGATGAGGTAAAACATCAGGCAATGGCTCGTCTTAGGATAATATCTGAAAGGATTAATGAGCTAGTAGATGAAATTAAACAAAGGGGCGGTGCTTTAAAAAAAATAATTGATGATATTGAGGATTATAAACAATCACGAGTAAAAATATCTACTAAAATTCAAAAACAAACTAAATCAAAACCGGTTCTACAAAACTTACTTAAAACTAGTAAAAAGACAACACAGCGTCTAGCAAAACAGGTTGCAAGTAAAGCAAAACAAGAGGAATTAGCTAAACGTAATCTAACAATAATAAGTAAAAAACTATCCGAACTTGCTTCCAAACGAAGAAAAAAGACATTACGTAAATCATCAAAAAAGAAAAAGAGTAAACTAAAATCAAAATTCAGCAAAGGAAAATCAAAATCAAAAATTAAAATCAAAAGAAAATTTGTAAAGAAAACTAAGGCAAAGATGAAAAAAACAAAAAGACAGGTTAAGATAAAAAGAAAGTCAAAATTAAAAAGACGAAAATAGAGTCCTAATCTTAATTAATACTGATTACTAATTTTTCATGATTTATGCCTGCTGGCGAAAAAATTAATATAAAATTCTCTTTTTTCCCAGAATTAAGTGCACCCAAACTAATTTGTGGTCTACCTGGGAGTGGTTTTGTAGGCAAACTTGCAGTTGATTATTTGATTGAAACACTACATGCTACTCAATTTGCGGACATCTATTCTTCTTCCTTTCCTCCCCAAGTAACTATTCAATCCGACGGTACTGTTGATTTAGTTAAAAACTCATTATTTTTTAGTAAAAATGACTCACAAGATTTAGTTTTTCTTGCAGGAGACGCTCAGCCAATATCAGCTCCAGCAGAATATGCTCTTGCTGAAGAAATTCTAACTACTTGTAATAAACTAAAAATAAGTAGCATAATCACTCTTGCAGCTTACATTACTGGCAAATTTTCAAAAAATCCAAAAGTTTACGGAACTAGTACTTCATTAGATATTGTAAAAGATTTTTCAAAATATGGTATCTTGACTATGAATAGTGGAAGTATTATTGGAATGAACGGTGTAATAATTGGAACCGCAAAAAAATTTAATTTACCAGGTACATGTCTCTTGGGCGAAACCTCTGGTTATGTAATTGATGCTAAAGCCTCAAAAGCTATCCTAGAGAAACTTTCTAAGATTCTCAACATACAATTTGATATGTCAGAAATTTCTAAACGTGCGGAAGATACAGAACAAATCATTAAATCAATCGAATTACAAGCAAACTCTCAGACAAGCATTGGTAAACCTATAGTAATTTCTTCGTCAGAAAATAAAAATTTAGATTATATTAGTTAAAAAAATAACTAAGAAACTACTTCAAGCTGACCATATTTTCCCTTCGTTAAAGAAACTTCTCCTTTGAAGGTATTTGTATAACCATTTGTAATCTTTACCTGTGAACCATTACTTATTTTTGGAATATCCTCTCCCCATAGAGTTAATTTGATTTCACCGCTTTCGTCAACTAAATATGCATCACATACATCAATTGTTCCACCAGATTTCTTGTTTACCGTTCGTGTTTCTCCTTTTCTTTCTATAGTTCCTTCAATATCAATTCCATTTCGCATATTCTTTGCCTGTTCGGCTGTGACTGTAACCATAATTTGCACTCTTGACGAGCTAATTATAAAGCTTTTTTTAACACGAATGTTTCGCAACAATTGCAGGGGTATCGAAGCCCGGTCAACCGAGAAGGACTCAAGATTATGACAATAGGAAATCCTTTCCTTTAGGGGTTCGTGGGTTCAAATCCCACCTCCTGCACTAAATTATAAAACATATTAAAACTAAAAAATTAATTTTAATTTTCAGAAATTTTATGCAGTAATAATTTTAACTACTCTAACAGAATGCTTTGAAATTTCTTGATGTAATTTTGCATGATCTTCCTCTTTGAATGTAAGATCGCATCGATAACATTTCCAAGCTGAGGAAGTCATATATTAATAAGAACAAAATTGGATATAAAGATATTGAAAAAACTGTTCATTTTCTTGGACAACATTGTCTTTTTATTCAAAAAACTGAATTTTCTACAATTTCTTATTACTTTTCACAATTTTTTCAATAATGTATCTTTCCAAGCGCTTACATGACGTATTAACTCTGATGAAGAAAAATGACAGACATTTTTGAGGTGATTGCAGATTATTCCTACTTTGGAATCTTTTTTCTTTTGATGGCAATTAATACACCTCCAATACTAATGCCTCCTTCTTGGATAGTACTATCCTCTTTTCTAGCATTAGACCCAACGCTTGATATCCCTATTTTGGCTGTTGTTGGAGCAACAGGTGCCACAATAGGGAGATTTATCCTAAAACGAACCAGTCATCTTTTTCGACGATTTGTTTGGCAAGAGCAAAAATCTAATTTAGATTTAATAGGCAACTTTCTTAACCGTAAAAGATTTGGATATTTTCTAGTATCCTTTCTTTTTGCAGCAACTCCACTTCCAACCAATATGCTTTTTGTGACCTATGGTCTAATTCGAGCAAAAAGCATTGGACTTTATGTAGGATTTTGGTTTGGAAGACTACTTTCTTACTATATAATGCTATCAATAAGCGACGTGGTACTAGAACCATTTCTAAAACTCTTTGAGGATCGGTACATTGGAATTTTAATTGCAGATGCAGTTGGTATAATATTTTTAGTATTGTTTGCAAGCATAGACTGGGGTATGTTAATTACCCAGAAAAAATTCAAACTAATAAAACCAAAAATTTGGAGATCTTGATTTGAAAAATCTAACAAAACTACAAAATGAGGTAAAAAATATCATAACAAAAAATGAACCTGCTCACGACTTTGAACACATTCTAAGAGTCTATAAAAATGCACAAAAAATTTGTAAAACCGAAAAAGCTGATAAAAAACTTGTATTATCTGCAGTTCTACTCCATGACATTGTCTCTTTCCCAAAATCTGATAAAAGATCAAAAACAGCTTCAACCAAAAGTGCTAATAAAGCAAAAAAAATTCTTAAAAGATTTAATTTCACAATGAATGAGATAAAAATAATTATAGATGCAATAGAGAGTCATAGTTTTTCAAAAAATAAAAAACCAAAAACACTGGAAAGCAAAATACTTCAAGATGCTGATAGGCTAGATGCTCTTGGGGCAATTGGAATTGCTAGAACTTTTGCTGTCGGTGGTGGAGAGAATAGATCTTTTTACAATAAAAATGATCCATTTTGTTCAAGCAGAACACCAAATGATCAAAAATGGACAGTAGATCATTTTTACAAAAAGCTTCTAATTCTTCAGACTAGAATGCACACAAGATTTGCAAAAAATGAGGCAAAACGAAGAACCAAGATTCTTAAAAAATTTTTAAGTGATCTCAAAAAAGAAATTTAACCATAGTCAATATACCGTTCCAATCTTCTTTCAATCTCTTTATTTTTCCCATTTTTTATCTTCTCAACCTCATCGATTCTACGACGCTTGATGTAATTTTTGATATCATCAAATCCATCCACATTGGGAAAAGAATCAAAGAGGGGATTAAGCAACTCAAAGTATTCCAATACTTTTAGACGAAACTCTTCTTTAGATGGCTTTTTTATTCCATTTAACCGAAACCAAACAACTGCCCAGCTTGCTCCTACAACATGAGGTAAGAGGTCAAAAGCACGCTCAATTTCGAATCTCTGGTCATCTCTCATGATCTATTCATTGAGAATATTTGCAGCAGCTTTTGCAAAATATGTAACTATCATGTCTGCACCTGCTCGTTTAATAGAATAAAGAATCTCTGCGATTACTTCTTTTTCTTGAATCCAGCCCTGTTTAGCTGCCCCCTTTACAAGAGAATATTCGCCAGATACGCTATATGCAGAAATAGGAACATTAAATCGCCTTTTTGTTTCTGCTATAAGATCAAGGTAAGCTAAGGCTGGTTTAATCATAACAATATCGACTCCTTCATTAATATCCATCTCAACTTCTCTCATTGCTTCTCGGGCGTTGCTAAAAGGAACCTGATATGTCTTTCTATCGCCAAACTTGGGAGCACATTCGGCAGCATCTCTGAATGGAGAATAAAAAGAAGATCTATGTTTTGCAGAATGAGACATTATTGCAACATCAGAGAATCCTGCATCATCCAAGCCACATCTTATTGTAATTACTTGCCCATCCATCATTGCAGAGGGTGACACTATGTCAACGCCTGCCTTAGCTTGACTTACTGCAATTTTTGCAAGAGTTTCTATGCTTGAATCATTGTCGATTTTATTTCCTTTAATCAATCCACAATGCCCTAATGTGGTATATTGGCAGAGACATACATCTGCCATTATCGCAACTCTATCCCCAAAGTTCTTTCGAACTTCAGTTATTGCCTTTTGTACTATACCATTTTCATCAAATGCTGCTGTACCAGCATCATTCTTTGAGGCTGGAAGGCCAAAAAGCATTATGGCAGGAATTCCCAAATCAACAATTCTACCTACCTCCTCACTTACTTTAGCTAGAGGAAATCTTTCAATATCTGGCATAGATTCAATTTTGAGAGAATTTTTCAAATTCTCCTGAATAAAGACAGGACAAATGAAATCCTTTTCAGAGAGTCTGGTTTCCTGCACCAAATCTCTGATTTTTTCACTTTTTCGTAATCTTCTGAGACGTCGATTAGGAAAAGATGACATGTCGAAAATCTCTCTTTGTTAGTTATATAATTCTAGTCGGAAAAACAACTAATCTTTTTTATTATAATCAAAAAGTTTGCTTGCAGCATCAACTAATTCCATGTTTCCTTGTTCTGATGCTTTTCTAAGATTGTTCATGGGTGCTGATACAATACTTTCTACGATGGCTTTTGTTAGCTCTTCAATAATTTTTACCTGTTTTTCATCAGTATCACCTAACAATTGAAGAGCTTTTTGGAATTCTTTTAAACGAAGTAAATCTATATTTTTGAATACATCTTTGACAATTGGTTCTGCATCTAGTCGTTTCATGGAAGCATCTACTATTGGTAATTCCTCTCTAATTATATCTTCAACGGTTGAAACCTTCCCTATCCGACTTCTCATATTCTTATCTACCATTTCTGCTATTTGATCAAGATTCATCAGCTTTATTCCTGGAAGAGTTGTAACTTTTTCATCTACTGTCCTAGGATTTGATAAATCTAAAATCATGATGCCATTTTGTTTAGTTTCCATGGCTTGTTTGATTCTGTCATATGTAACTAAGAAGTAAGGTGCAGTAGTAGCTACAAACAATACGTCATATTTTTCAAATCCTGACAAAACATCTTCAAATCTTATTGGTTTACCACCAAGTGTTTCTGAAAATGCTTTGGATCTCTCAAGGGTTCTACTAGAAATAAAAAATGTATATCCTCTTTTTTTGAGGGATTTTGCAACTAGAGTAGCCGATTCTCCCGTCCCAATTAAAAGAATCCGTTTTGATTTCAAATCATCAATTTTCTCTTCGGCAAGTTTTACTGCCATAGAACCAATAGAAACACCACCTCGACTAATTCCAGTTGAATTTCTTACTCTAGTACCGATACGAATTGCTTTATCAAATAGTGTGTTTAGACGTTCTCCTGAAAACTTGGCTTGTCGTGCTGCTGTAATGGAATTTTTTATTTGACCTAGTATTTGTTCTTCTCCTAATACCATTGAATCAAGGCCAGAAGTTAATTTTAACAAATGGCGATAAACTTCTTCATTTTCACTTATTTCCAGATTTTCCTTGAATGCAGATTCTTCAAGACCAGAAAGAGATGCCCAAGTTTTTTTTATTTTTTCTACGTCGTAATCTTTTGCTGTCCCAAATAGCTCTACTCTATTACAAGTTTGTAATATTACACATTCTGATAATCCAGAGTGTTTTCTAAAATGAGAATATGCATCATTAAGATCCTTGAAAGTAAATTTTTCTAGAATATGAATGGGCGAATTTCGAAATGTAACTCTTGCATTAATAATATTCTGTTTCATTTCCACTTCCTCAACATCAACAATGCCCTCTGCTGTGCTTTTTTTAATTTTCTGTCTTTTATTAACTGTTTAATTTCTTTATCATTTATGATTGAATAGAGGAATTTTTTTCGTTTTTTTTGGGTTAATATTGCACCTTTTGCCGCTTCTCGTGTGATCTGTTGTAATTGAATTTGATAAATGTCTTCTATTTTTATCACTTTTTTGAAAATCTTTTCTGCCTGTGACTTTATTTTTTTGGCCATTAATGGGCTTCGGCCTCTGGTAGAAATTGCAACTTGGATAGTATCTCCTATGTTGATTACTGATGGGTGTGAAAAATCACTTACCTTAGGATCATCGGAAGCATATACATAACATTTCATTTTTTTTGCCTTCATAACGATTCTCTTATTTAGTTCTCTATCATCGGTTGACGCCATTACAAGAACTGGTTTGTATTTCGAAAGAATATTTGCATCCTTTAATTTTATTTTTTTAAAATCAATTTTCTTTTGTTTTTTGTAATTAGATAACCGAGTATTAATTTTATCACTAATTACAAGAATCTTACAATCTTGTGTTAAAAGAGAATCAACTTTTTTTAGAGCTTCTGTTCCTCCTCCAACAACAATGATTAAACCTCCCTTAAGATTTAGGTCAACAATCAATGATCTGGCACATTGGAAATTCTATTTATAGATTCAAAACATCACGCTACATTTTTAATTGCAAGAGAAAAACCAGTGATATTGGCCACAACAATGGATAATATTGATAAAGAAATTTTAAACGAAATACAGTGGACATTTCCTTTAATTCCTCAACCGTTTCATGAGATTGCAAAAAAATTTGGTGTAACTCCAGAAGTTGCAAAAAATAGATTAATTCATCTAAAAAAAACTGGAATTTTACGACAACTAAGTGCAATTTTTGATACTCGTAAACTTGGATACAAGAGCTCACTTGTTGCAATGGAAATTGAACCTGAAAAACTTGATTATGTAGCTCAACAAATTAACCGTCATCCTGGTGTAAGTCATAACTATGAAAGAAATCATCAATTTAATTTGTGGTTCACTTTAGCAGTTCCACCTGGTTCTGATTTAAAAACTGAGGTTGATAAATTCTCAAAACTCCAAGGCATTAAGAAAGTTAGATTGCTTCCAACAATTCAACTCTTTAAAATCGGTGTCAAGCTAGATATGGTTGAAGAAAAAAAACACGAGATTAAACCATCAGAAGAAAAGAAAAAAGTACGTGATGAAAAATTTGTAGCAACCAAGGATGATAAAGAGTTTATTCGAGAATTACAAAAAGATCTTGAAATTGTAGATAGACCATTCTTAAAGGCTGCACAAAAGCTTGGAATGACTGAAGATCAGGTGTTTGAGAAACTAAAGTATTATGAGGAAATTGGTGTCATGAGAAGATTTGCAGCTATTTTACGTCACAGGGACGTGGGGTTTGTTGCAAATGGAATGATTGTATGGAAGGTATCTGAAGAGCGAATTACCGAAGTTGGTGGAAAACTTGGTGCATTCCCACAAGTGAGTCACTGTTATCAGCGACCAGTATACGCTGATTGGCCATACAATGTATTTTCTATGATTCACTGTAAATCCGAAGATGAAGCAGAAAATATGGCAAAAACAATTCAAAACCAGATTAACGTAAATGATTACAAGATTTTATTTAGCGCACGAGAATTCAAAAAGACTCGTGTAGAATACTTTGTAGAGCAGAATTTTTCTTTAGAAGAAACAATTCCAGCGTAAAGTTTTTTCTAAAAGTGGTTAAGCAGATTGAGTAGCTTTTAATTCGTATGAAGGCCACGTATTATACAAATCATCAATTTCTCTCATATCTGATGCTGGAATGTAATTTCCATCTGACATGGCAGCAAACATTTCAATTTCCTCTATACTAACGACAGTAGGCAAAATAGAAGCTACACCTTTCTTTGATAAAATGAACTTGATTGCTAGTTCGGTGATGTTAAGACCATTACGTTCAGCAATTGGTCTCATCTGTTCAATTTTTTCCATCGCAGATTTTCTCCATTCACGGGTACGTTCTTTGCGATGATCTTTTTCACTTATTTTGGTATCTGCATTCACTTTACCAGTTAGAAGTCCTGACGCGTCAGGGACTCTTACCAGTATTCCCACATCTTTTTTCTCCCCATTATTGATTAATTCATTTCCCGGAGTTTGCTCTAAAATGTTATAAACTGTTTGAACTGCAGAAATATTTTTTCTATTCATTGCCTCCAAACCTTCTTGTGTCCATCCTATTGCAGGTCCTAATGCTACTTGACAAGTCTTAATTTTTCCCTCTTCAATTTTTTTATCCAGAATCTGAAATATGGTATCATCCCGAATATGCCGCAGTTTGGGATTATGTAATCCATAAACATCTACATAATTAGTTTGTAAACGCTTCAAACTATTTTTTAAAGCATTTTCTGTAAATGTGGGATCAAACTTTTGTGGTAACTCATTATGACCAATTTGTTCCACATTTTCAAAATCATATCCATATTTTGTTGAAATTACTATTTCATTTCTCATGTCTTTGAAGACTTCTCCAATCAATCGTTCACTTTTCCCTTTACCGTACATATCAGAAATTTCAAAGAAATTAATTCCAAGGTCATATGCTTTTTTTAACATATTCTTTGCTTCATCTTCTTGAATTTCTTTCCCCCACCAATTTAGTGCAATACTCCATGCGCCAAATCCTATTTCAGAAACTTTAATTCCGCTTTTACCTAATCGCCTATATTTCAATTTACAATCTCCCTGAATTTTTGTAATTTTGAGTATAGTTGTTCTTCGCTCAAAACTGGTTTTCCTGCCAAAATATCTTCATTTATGTTTATCCAAGATTTGCATCCATGATATTCAGGTTTTATAGGAATTTCAATCTCTGGAACTTTGTATACCTTAAGAAAAACCGCTTTGATTGGTTTTTCAGACATCCAATTCATTCTCTCTGTAATGTAAGAGTCACTCAAAATATGAAATGGTGATAAAGCATTGATCATATCTTCTGATTCAATATCTTTTTCATCGATTACTTCTGCATAAGATGTAATTTTGTTGTGATGATCCTGTGGAGAAAACTGTTTTGCATCTTGTAAATAATTACAGAATTGCGGTTTCAGATTTTTTACATCCTGATGCTCATATGTTGGAAATAAAGCAAACCTTTTTGATTCAATTTTAAATCCAGAAGCAGTTTCAAGAATTCCACCTTTTCGTAAAATTATTGTTTGTTCGCCATTCTCAAGAGCTTTTACAATTACAGCCCATTCTTTTAATGCGTCCATTATCCAAGGCTAGATATCAAAGGAATAATATCCTTTTTCACGCACACAATCATCGGTGTATCTACTGATACATACCTTGAAACTTGAGTTCCTCTCAAATCCATGATGAGATTTTGGAAGGCGTGAAGATCATCTGTTTCAAATGCCAACATGAAATCTTCATCGTGGATTCCAAAAGAGTATGTAGTGTTTAGAACTACTTGTGGATAGCTTTTCCCAACTTCAATATGTTCTTCCATCATTTTCTGTCTTTGTTGCACAGGCAACAGATACCACTCTCTAGTTTTAATGAAAGGGTAAACAATCACATATTGCTTAGCTTCCTCCCCTGCAACAAAAGATGGAACTCTTCCAGTTTTTGCATAAATTGAAGGTCTTGTGCAGGATAGGTAAACATGCGATGGTTCAATATATTTTCCAAAAACAGTAAGGTATAGTTTTGAAATAACTGTTTGTATCTCTTCAACTGATTCTGCTGCAAACCAAAACATAAAATCAGCATCATCACGCAAACCAAGTGTTGAATATGCTCTAAATCGTATACCTGAATGAGCTAAAACATTTTCTACCTCTTTAGCAGATTCTTCCTTTGCAAGATCTGCCATCCATCTCCATTTTGGGTCAATTTTAAAAAATGAGAAATTAAAAAAGAACTTTCTTTCTGCCTCTGAGCTTGATTCCATGCCTTTTCTCTAACTTATGTGAATAAAAAAGTACTCCTAATTTTCAGCTCGATATTTCAACTATCTTTTTTTTCGTTTTTTGGCCAGATTTTATACTCACACATGAAGGTGGAACGCCAAAGTGCTTGGCCAATTTTTTGATGATCTCTTTATTGGCTTCTCCTTTTACTGGTTTTGATCTTACACCTATTGTAATTTGATTTCCTTCAACTTTTACAAAATCTTTATGAAATTCTACAAATATCTCATACAAAGCCATATTAATTAAAAATAATTCTATTATGAAATCTTTATGATATAGGTTGATTTTCTAAAACCCAGTCGTAACCTTTCTTTTCTAACTCTGCAGCTAGTGTAGAATCTCCACTTTTTATTATCTTTCCATTTGCAAAGACATGAACAAAATCCAGCTTATCCAAGAAATTTAAGATCCTTGCATAGTGTGTAATTATAATCATTGTAGAATCTTTTCCTGAAACCCTGCTGATTGCTTGAGCAACAGCTTTTACTGCATCAATATCCAACCCAGAGTCAGGTTCATCTAAAATTGAAATTTTGGGCCTGAGTACTGTCATCTGCAATACTTCAGATCTTTTCTTTTCTCCACCAGAAAATCCTTCATTAAGATATCGTGCCAAAAAATCATCTTTTAATCCAACTGCATTAATGTTTTTTTTCAAATAATTTTGAAATTCTCTAACCGTAATGAAGACCTCTCGTTCTTCGCCTTGTAATGCTTTACTTAGAGCGTTGTAAGATGTTCTAAGAAAATGTGAAAAACCAACACCAGAAACTTCGGTTGGATACTGAAATCCTAAAAAGAGTCCTTTTTTCGCACGCTCATCAGCTTTGAGCTCTAAAATACTTTCTCCATCAAGTAAAATATCTCCTTGCGTTACCTCATACTTTGGATGTGCAAGCAGTGTGTATGCTAGTGTACTTTTACCAGAACCATTAGGCCCCATAATTGCATGAACTTCGCCTGGCCCTGTTTTCAGACTAACGCCTTTGAGAATCTCTTTTCCCTCTCTTCTTACATGAAGGTCTTTGATTTCTAAAACTGCCATAAAACTAATGCCCATTTTCACTATATAACACAGACGAATTTTAGCTTCTCCTAAGGTTTTATTCTAAATTTATAGAATAATTCTGGCATATCTAAATAAAATAAAGGGGGATGGGTTTAGATTTTGGCAAGTGATGGTCTTAGAGTTACACATAACCTATAATTGGTTAGGATCTCTTTGCACCTATTTCGTATAGTGACTTCTGTTACTCCTGCAACGCTTGAGACATCACGTTGTAAAACGTTTTGACCAAGCAATATCGATGCAACATAAAGATATGCTGCAGCAATACCATTAGGAGCCTTTCCATCAGCAAAGTTGCGGTCTTTAGTTTTTTCAGAAATTTCTAAGGCAAGTCTCTCAACACGTACATCTGTTTTTGTGAGATTTGCAATTTTAGAGATGTACTTATCCATCGTTACTACTGGTGTTGAAGCTGCTCCAAGTTCCATTACCATGTCTCTGTAGTATCTAGCTGCTAGTTTTGTTTTTGATTTGAGATCTTTTGTGGTAGAAATCGATGCACAAATTTCTTCGAGGGATCTGACAACATAACATTGCTTGCATGCCATGAAAATACTTGCAGCAGAAATACTTGCCACTGATTTTCCTTTTACATCCATCTTCCCATCCAGATTTCTGTAAATCATAGATGCAGTTTCAAGTACGTTTTTTGGCAAGGTTAGCACATTGCAAGTTTCTCCAATAATTGCTAATACATTTGATAACCGCCTTTCTCTTGGAGAAGAGACTCTTACTCTTTGTTGCCATTTTCTCAGATTGTTCATCTGGTTTACCACTTGAGAATTGATCGATTTTCCACTGTAGTCTTTGGTGCTAATAGAAATCTCGGTAGTGATTCCCAAATCATGTTGGGAATATGTTGTTTGACCTGTTGCCCTTGCTAGTTTCATTTTTTCTTCTAAACTACTGCTCCTTGCTTCTGGACCATAATCTGCCATCTGTTCTGCAACGACTACGCCGCAGCCAGAACAAATCCTTTCACCGTTCTGAACATCATCAACAAGTGTTGATTCACATTCAGGACAGCATTCTAGTTCGATCGCATTCATTTTCTTTTTCTCCTTAATTTTTTGTATTTTTTTGCAGGAGAAGATGTAAGTGAAAAAACTTTTTTTCCAACATATTTTTTGATGCTGTTTGTTAACGGAATTGCAGATGCATATGGTTTTGCAACTGGCCCTATCATTTCCGTAACTTTTGCTACCTTGCTACTTTTTTCGTCACAAAGTATCTGCCCTTCTTCCAAAGTTTTTGAAAGTCGAACGATAACTCTGCCACTATTAGCTAAGTGTATAATTTCGCCTACCTCCTGCAATTATTGTTGAAAATATTACCGCATTATCATAGACTTCTGTCAACTTTCCTTTAGCTAGAAGCTAGATCGAATTTTATTTTGATTTCTTGGCTCTTTTTGAAACTAATTTTTCAGAAATCTTATTTAGAATTTTTATCTTCGGCCCATCTTTTGGTAAAACAATGTATCCAGATCTAACATACGGTCTTTTAGGAAATCTCACTTTATCATCAGATGATGTAATTTCTAGTCCAGCTGCTTTTGTTGCATCAATTAATTCATTTAACGATGGATCGAAAACACATTTTTCTTTTGAAAGTTTTCTCCCTTTGTTACGTGGTAATGTTTTATTAAAATAATCAAGCCAGACTACGACATGTTCGTAATCTTTCATTAAATCACTTTATGAGAATTGCGTTAACTGTACCGTGTTGTCCAGGTTTTGATACAACTCTGCATTTCCCATCTTCTGTTTCAAGAATTGCACCTTTTGTAATTACACCACGTCTTTGATAATCGTTGTTTGTTGGATTTTCTAGAACTTTAAGAATTTTTGTTTTCTTTACTTTAGAGTTTGGAATTGCTAAATTTGCAAAATCAATTGTTTTTAATGCAGTTTTTTTATTTTTCCCTCTAACCTTTCTGGTTATAGTGACTGATGGACCAGTTAAAGCTTCATTAGGATATCTATCGATTTCATATTTTCTTCTAGTACGTAGAGGGTGTCGTCGTCCTCCAGTAATCTTACTAGTTGCCAAATTCTCTATGGATTTTCTCACATAGTGCGTTTGAGCTACTCTAATTTATACAAAACGAAAATATCGTTCTTAAACTGACTACAAATGTATTCTTATGTTAGACTAGAAAAAAATTATGTTTGTGGTGTAACTGTTTGAGAAGAATTTGGAATAGCTATTTGGGGTGCTTTTCTTACTCTTTTGAAGAGCTTTTGTTTTAATGATTCAGAATCTCCTTGAATGCCAAAATATTTTTGAAATTTTGTTGTAGTTGTAAAGATTTTCAATCTCCCAACATTTTGATGTTCGATGTAGTCTAGCTGTCGTAATTCTTTAAGATGTGAATATACTCCTGTTCCTCTTGTTTCAACAAGTTGTTTGGATGAGATTGGTTGCATATATGCAATGTATGAAAGAGTTTTTAGAGTTGCATTTTGTAAAATTGGTTTTGATGCATATCTTCTAATTGTTGAGCTATATTCTGGTTTTAGCTGAAAAACGTAAGAATCATCTGGGAGAGTAACAATTTCAATGGCCTTAAAGACCGACCTTGCCTTTTTCATAATATTATTTAGTATACTGAGGGTTTTTGTCCTCGATTCCGTGCCTGAGGCCTTAATCAATTCCTCCATGCTCAATGGTCTGCCTGCTGAGTATAATGCAGCCTCAATCCTTGCAGTTGCTTCATCCTCATCGTCGATTTTTACCATTTATCTCACCTTTGCTAGAATCTACTTAAAAGAATCCTTTATTCATCTTTGATCAGGTTGTAAACTTCTGTTTGATGGGTTAGGTTTGAGACTAAATTCACTACATGAACAAGCCGGTCCATTTTCGAATTTACTAGTACATTTTCCTTTATTATCTTCATGTTGTAATTGCGTATGCTCACAATTACAGAATGGGCTTAAAATAATCTTGATATCATCTTCTATTTGTTCTAATTCCACCTTTTGGTCTCTAGCAAGAAACAAAATCGCAAAGAAACATCTAATTGAATCAATTGAGTCTAGCTCTGACACTATATTTTTTAAAAAACCTGTTCCAGTAGTACGAATCTTGTTAATGACGAGTTCCTCATACTTACCAATGAGGTTTTCAAGAGAAATAAAATAATTTTTAAAGTCTGGAGTTTCAATTGGTTCAAAACTTAATTGTTTTCCTTTTCTAGAGCGAGGATTAGCAATCGTTCCAATAAGATTTTCAAGTAAATTTAATAGTTCATCTAATGTTACTGGATAAGTTGATTCATGTCGATAAGGCATGTTAATCATATCTATATCCAAGTTAATTCTTTGGGTCAATGGCTTTTTTTCCATTGCAGCTTTTTGTAACGCAAAAATACTTTCTACTTTCATTCTATGAATCAATGAGGAGGATAAAGCTGCCATTCCTGCTACTCGTAGGTCTTTTTTACCAGTTTGATTTAGAATTTTAATCAATAATTCTAAAATTTGAATTATATTTATTTCCCAAACATCTTTTTTTGCTATACTAGAAGTGTTAAAGAGAATATTTAATGGAGACTGAGAGATATCTATAGCAGACTGATCTTCACTCACAAACTACGAAAATGGTTTATTCAATAATATCTAGACGCTCTATTTTTTTGTTGTACTCAGTCAACTCTTATATTATAATGGAAAATCATAATATCGATGAAGGCCGCAAGAATAGTCGAGCCAAATAAACCTCTTTTATTATCTGAATTAGAACTTGCAGAACCAAAAGAAAATCAAGTAATCGTCAATGTAAAAGCTGTTGGTGTATGTCATAGTGATTTACACTTATGGGAAGGTGGCTATGATCTTGGAGACGGCTCCTTCATGAAGGTAACTGACAGAGGGGTCAAATATCCAGTTACTCCTGGTCATGAAATAGCAGGTACTATAGCAAAGATGGGAAGCTCTGTTAAAGGATTTTCTCAAGGAGACAATGTTCTAGTTTATCCATGGATAGGAGAAGGAAGCTGCCCAGCATGTAAAGAAGGAAATGAAAATCTTTGTGATGCGCCAAAATCTCTTGGAGTTTTTCAGGATGGTGGGTATGCAGAACAGATATTGGTTCCTCATTTCAAATACTTGGCAAAAGTTTCTGGAATTGAGTTAGAAGCAGCAGCATCACTTGCATGTTCTGGACTCACTGCTTATACTGCAGTAAAAAAAGCCAACATGAATTGCCCTGAGTACTTGGTGATAATTGGTGCAGGTGGGTTAGGCCTAATGGGAATACAAATTGCAAAAGCCATTACAAAAGCTAAAGTAATCTGTGTTGATCTGGATGATAAAAAATTAGATACTGCAAAAAAGATGGGTGCAGATTTTGTAATAAACTCAAATGTAATTGGTTCAGTAACAACCGGTTCTGGCAATGCTGCACAAAAAATAATTTCTATTTGTAACAATAAAGGAGCTGACAGTGTAATTGACTTTGTTAATGCTCCACAAACTGCCAAGACTGGACTAGCAGTTTTACGAAAAAGAGGAAATCTAGTTCTAGTTGGACTTTTTGGAGGTTCGATTGATTTACAATTAGTTACAATTCCTCTCAAAGCAATCACAATACAAGGGGCTTACACTGGAAATTATAACGATATGGTAGAATTACTTGAATTAGCAAAAAAAGGTATTATAAAACAAGTCATATCTGAAAGGTATAATCTTGATCAAGCTACCGATGCACTTGAAAAACTTAAACAACGCAAAATTATTGGTCGTGCTGTAATCAATCCTTAAAGAATTTCAAAAAACTTACTTGGATGTTCAATTCGAACTACAACAATATAATATAAAACAAATCATGAGCAAAGCCATGGCTGAGAAAAACAAAAAAATAGATTATGATTTGGCTTTTACTCACCTTCAGAATCATCAAAACATTACCGCTTACAATCTTTTTTCTGATTTGGCAGAAAAACACAAGAAAATTGATGCTCTAAAAGCAGGCTTGTTTTTCATACTTGCAGGTGAATGCAAATCTCGTCAAAATAAAGATAATAGTGATGAACATCTTGAAGCAGGAAAACTATTCCTAAGTCATGCCAAAAAAAATAACAGTTACGCTGTAAAAAATGCATATCTATGTGCTGCAAAATGCTTTTTAAAAGCTGGTAATTATAATGAAGCAAAAAATGCCTTTGAACAATCAAAAAAACTTTTTCCTCCATCAGTTGAGACAGTTAGACCTGTAGTAATTGTTGATGATAGCAAATCTGTAATAATAAAACTTCAAACTTTTTTGAAAAAGTTAGGTTATAATGATGTAATGTCATTTGAAACTGGAAAAGAAGCAATCAAAGAGAGCCAAAAATTATTCAAATCTTCAAAAAATCCAATCTTTTTACTTGATATGGGGTTACCAGATATAGATGGTGATGTGGTTGCAACAACAATTCTTGAAGAAAAGCCTGACTCACAAATAATTCTCATTACTGCTGATGAGAAAACAAGTAAACGAGTAAATAAAACAATTAGCTCAGGAGTAACCGCATTTATTCAAAAACCATTTACTATTAATGACTTGAAAGATGCAATGAATACTGCAGAATCAGAATCCTCAATTCTATAACAATAGCAAAGACATATTCAACAAGTTTACATTTTTAATATCTAACTTGTTTACTCTGTAATCAATAACCTGATCTGAAAATTTTTCCACAATTTTTGAAGTTGCATTCTTAACTCCTGATTCAATTTTCATAACAACTAACATATTCCATTCTCCCTCTAGATTTGCCACTAATAGATAGTTAGGATTATCAACTACATGTTCTATAATTGAACTCTTTACAGATTCTAGAGATTTTGTTGGTTTAAACTTGATAAAAAGTGCTTCATATTCATTTGATTCAGAAACATCTGAAAGCACAGCTTTGTATCCTTTTATTATTCCACTTTTTTCAAGTCGCTCTATTCGTTTTCTGATGGTTCTATCGGATACATCATGCCCAGATTTTCTTAATTCTGATGCTATCTCCTTTGATGGTGTACGGGCGTTTTTATTTAATATCTCAATGATTTTTTGGTCTACCTTATCAAGATTCGACCACGCATCAGCGCTCATGAATGTAGTGTTTTTTTAATGCTTTTGAATATTTGTCTGTACATACCAAGCGAAGGATTTGTGAAATAAGTTCAACCTCACGGCTGATTTGCTTTTAAAGGCTATAATCTAAAGATTATGTATCTATTATGATTTTACTTGAAATTCAATCATCAGAAGGAAGAACGACAAGTTCTCCTCTCATAGTTGGTTGGTGATATGTACAAAGATAATCGAATACTCCTTCCTTTGATGCTGTAAATTCAATTACAGTGTTTTCTTCTGCATTAATATCGTTATGAATTTTGTATGCGGGATCATTTATGGTAAAGGTATGGTGTTCTTGGGATTCAATTGGTTCCAGATTGTAAAAGTGGATTTTTACCCTGTCCCCTTGTTTAACAACTATGGTATCCTGAGAGAACATATCAGGAGGAATTGCCATCTTCTCTTCGTCAATATGCTCATCAACCTCAGTAAACAAGTATATCTCTCTAGTTTGAGGTACATACGATTCCTCTGATTCAGTAAAATCTTCCAATTCATCCATAAACGTTATGCCAATTACAAGCCCAATAACAGCAATAACTATTGCAGCTATACTTATTCCCCATAATGCAAAAGAGTTTACCACAAATTTTGGATAATGTTTGTAGATTTAAACTAGTAAGTTGATTCTCAAACTTTATTCTAAAACAAAAAAATTATGAGTAATAAGGGTGGACTCTGATTACAACTAATTTAGTTTCTTATACTTTGATTATTCCATTTTGAATTAAAAATTGAATCCCTTGAACAAATGATTTATCATCAATTTTTCCATCTGACCACCAACTAGCATTATTTCGTATCCATTGTGGAATTGAAGTTTGCTCATTTTCAATAGCTACAGTTGGAGAGATTTTGATAATGTCTTCTTGTATCATAAATTCAATTCCTCTAACAAAATCATTATCGCCTATCTTTCCTTCTGCCCACCAGCCAGAATTGAATTTGATCCAATCTGGAATAAGAACTCCTTCAGGTTTCCATCCTTCGCCAAATCCAGCAATCAAAATTTCACCGGTTTCTCTTGGTTCTACAATAAAAGCAACATGCCAATTTCCTCTTTCATCAATACTTTGGATGATTTTCTTTTGTTCTCCATTTAAAAACACATTAAACTTTTCATCATCTTTAAAATGGGGAAATTCAAAATTTGCATATGTTTCAAGAGAAAAACTTGTCTGAGTTTTCATGAAAAGTTCTGTGCCTTCATCATTGAATTTAGCATCATAATACCACGATCCTGAATCATAACGAAAGTAAAATTTCTCATCATTTCTTTTAGTATAGACTGGGACTATTGTAGAGTCAGTAGGTATAAAACAACTGTAATAGCTGATTTCTGATGTTATCGACGGATCAGGATACATTGTAAAATTTCTGATTTCACCTGGTTCCATTTTATCTATCATTTCTATATTTTGTCCCATGTCAAGAACTTGTTCAAATCCATGAATTATAGCAAAAACCTTGACGTTGTAAACAGTTGTCGCACCATTGTTTATTATTCTGCCAGTAAGATGTCCATCTTCATGTTTTTTCAGAGTCTTATCATATAATACTTGAACATTCACAGGTTTTTTTTCAGTGTGGGTAAATGTTACCTCAGGATTTTTTAGCTCTGGAAACTCGCTATTGATTTCTGGAAATTTTACTTTGAATGGTAGATCCTTTATTGGTTCTATTGGCGGGTATTCAAATGATTTTGTAATAGTCTTTTCGTCATCTTGAATATTGATTATTACAGTTGGAATAACGCCAGACTGTTCAGAATTTTTTATTGTACCTACCACAGTATAAATTCCATTTGAATCAAAATACCCTACAAATTCATTTTCAGGTATCCAAACTTCTGCTATGGCATATTGAACAAAAAAAGATATTAAAAATAAACTAGCAAGTAATACTATCTGCTTAGGCACAATCTCTTTGTTATAATTCGTTAATAATATCTTTCAATTGATACTAAATAGGAAATTCGAACAAAAAATGAGCGAAATATCCAATTTTATATAATTTCTCTTTACATTATAAAATATGAAATAGGGAGTCTAGATTAGAAATTTCATAACTGGTATAATTTGCCTACTTGTAAAAACATCCATGAAAGCACGAATAATCTACTCTGACGACGAAAAAGATTGGCTTCAGATTACATCTGCAAAAATTATTTTCTTAAAAACTCAATCATCTTAAGGGTAAACATAAATTTTGAATCGTAATTGTGAATAAATGTTACATGTCATATTATATTAAAGCTAAAATTTCAATATTCTAAAAATGGCAGAAGCAAAAATACTTGAATTTTTCTTACACGATATTGTTCATTTTGGAACAAGGATGGTCATAGGTGCAATATTTATTGCACATTCTTTGGGCAAATTTGATCCTGGTTTTGCAGGTTTTTTAGGAAACCAAGGATTGCCACCAGAAATGCAAATTCCAATTGCACTTGCTGAGTTTGTTTCTGGAGTTTTACTGTTTATTGGAGGCATGACTAGAATTTCAGCAGCATTGCTTTCTATCGTCATGCTGGGAGCGATTTTTATGGTCAAAGATGTCTCAAAACTAACCGGTCAGGGTGGAGTAGAACTTGAGGTTCTCCTACTTGTAGGATGTCTCGTCATAATGGTAATTGGCCCTGGAAGAATATCAATTTCTCATATACTAAAAAAAGTTCCAAGATTTTTACAGTAAAGTTTACTGTCAAGTTGCAAAGCTATATTTACATAATTGCTCTTTTTTCTTTTAGTAAATTAAAATTGATAAATAAAAAAAAGTTAAAGCAAATTTCAACACATTGTATCATCCTCTTATTGATAATTGGTCTTTTCAATTCTTCAATACCAAATACCTATGCAGAAGATCTAAAAGCAATTAGAAATAAGGCAATATATGATGCAGAGTGGGCTTTTGCTCAAACAATAATCAAAGCTAGGGATGAACATAACAAAGTAATTTCTGAACCAAATGTAAGTGATGAAGAAAAAACTAAAGCAACTGCTATTAAAAATAAATCAATAGCAAATGCTAAGATAGTTAAAGAGAAGGCAATTGCTGATGCATGGACAGCATATAATAATGCAATAGCCGCTAAAGAATTAAAAGAAAAAAACAAACAATCACAAAAATTCTGTTTTTTGTGGTGGTGTTGGTAAACTTTCTAAATCCATAACCTATTTTAATAAACAATTTGATGAAAGGTTTTGTAGATCTAAAAACATACAAACAAATCTCATTTTAATTAAGGGTTAATCGTCATATTCTTCTTCCTCTTCATCAGAAAAGCCTTCATCCTCTTCATCGTCTCGATTATTCTTTTCACTTACAACCAATCGATTCACCTCGAGCTTATTTTTTAGAATAGATATAAGAAGTGTACTTTATACTTGGGTTTTACTTAAATATCTAATTGATTAACGATGTTGTAATGTCAATTTATTAATCTAAGTTTGGACAAAAATTTTATTTAGTTTCATCAGATGATTTTATTTTTCTTAAGTTTGCAACGAACCTATAGTCATAAAACGTCCCACGCGAAGGATTTGAACCTTCGACAACCCGGTTTCTGTATGCCTGATAGGCTGTTATTCAGTCAGCCAAAAGCCAACAACTACAGCCGGAAGCTCTACCAGGCTGAGCTAGCGTGGGATAAATTGACGCTGTATCCAAGTATTAAATAACTATCGAATTTAACAGAAAAGCCTCTTTTTGATTAATCTTAAGAAAATAGCATTTTAGAGTGAATTAACATATAATTGATAGATAAAAATTAAATAATAATTCCAGCAACCTGTGATCCTCTTGGAATCTGATGTTATAATAGGCGGCTATGTATGTGCACCTTATTTACATAATCATAATTCTGTGGAGCTAAAAGAAACTTGGTCTCATTCAAGAAATATTGATGATATGTTTTTTGTTACCGCAACATTCTCCAGTGAAAGCAAACCCTATTTTCCAACGTCAGCAAATCATTATCTGTTAGCAAAATTCAAAGATAACACAAAAATTGAAAAAGAAATGGAAAAGTTTCAACAAGAAAAACCATCCTTTGTTTTTGGAATAAATAATGATCTTTTTGAAAGAGAAGGAGAAGGAAAAACAAACCTAATTTCTGTTTATTACCTAGACTATGGTGACTCTGAAGAAGATTTTATAGAAATAGCAAATGTCGTGGCTAAACGTGATAAGGTAGCTAGAGCTGGAATCGGTAGAATGGAACTATATTGTAATGAACCACCGAAATTCACTTTTCCATATAAAGAAAATATTGTTGTTCTTGAGGTCTCAAGTGATCAGGGTCATCAAAGTGATAACAAGTATTGTGAAATAACTCGTCGAGATGTAGGAAGAAAAGGAATCACAATGACTAATCTTGTTAGTCTTTCAGTACTTGAAAAACTAAAATAAAAAAGTTAAATATTCCACAAAATCCTGTGTTTGCATGAGCAAGCCCTCTGAGTTGGGGTCATTAAAGATTGGATCCTACATTCTATTGCCTGTATCAGATCAGCCCTCTGGAGAACCATGTAGAATTGTTGAATACGATACTAGTAAACCTGGAAAACATGGAGCTGCAAAAGCAAGAATAGTGGGAGTTGGGGTTTTTGATAACCAAAAACGACCTCATGTAGGACCAGTAAGCATGCAAGTTCATATCCCCTTAATAGACAAGCGAACAGGACAAATCATCTCAATGACAAATGCTGGCATACAAGTGATGGATTCAGAAACCTTCGAAACTATTGATATCAACCTAGTTGAAGATGAAATCAAAGACAATATCCAACAAGGCCAAGATGTAGAATTTTGGAAGGTAATGGACAGAACTAAAATAATGCGAATTAAGTCATCATAAATTGGATGCTGATGATGACTGGAAAAGCCGTCTGATTTGGTGATGAAGATTATGAGTTTTGAAGCATCCACGGCTTTTCATTAAAAAACGTGGAAGCCAAACATTATTTTAAAAACAAAAATTTTCTTCCAAATCCCATTAAACAATGAAATACCTACAAGGAAAAGTGACTATGAATGAAACTAGCTGCTTTGTTTTCAGGAGGTAAGGACAGTACTTATTCTATCTATAAAGCAAAATTAGAAGGACATCAAGTTGTATGTTTGATAACAATTCATCCTCTTTCAGATGAAAGCATGTTACTACATTTTCCAAACACTCAACTAACAAGGCTGCAATCTGAATCAATGAATATACCACAGCTAACTATTGAATCTAATTCAAACGATCCTGATACTGAATCTAAAATCTTAGAAGAGATCTTAAATGAAACAAAAAACAAACACGGAATTGAAGGAGTTGTTCATGGTGGCATCTCAAGTAAATATCAGCAAAAATTTTTCACAAATATTTGTGCTAAACTTCAATTAAATGTGATCTCCCCTCTCTGGCAAAAAAATCAAAAAGAATACATGCAAAATTTAATTGAAGCAAAATTCCGTTTTATTATTGTAAGTGTTACATCATCGGGATTAGATGATTCGTGGTTGGGCAAAGAAATTATTCAATCTGAACTATCAAAGCTAGAAAAATTGGCAGATAAACATGGTTTTAACTTAAGTTTTGAAGGAGGCGAGGCAGAAACTTTGGTTATTGATTGTCCGCTTTTTACATTTCCATTAAAAATTGTAAAAGCAAAGAAAATTTGGGATGGATATAGAGGAAGATTTGAAATACTGGAAGCCAAATTAGATCATTATGCTAGAT
>Ga0187894_10000424_pt1 | contig 56964 bp, 71 predicted proteins | sample GBC1701081metaG_FD_136650 | JGI IMG/M metagenome (GOLD analysis project Ga0187894, IMG submission 136650) | White microbial mat communities from a lava cave in the Kipuka Kanohina Cave System on the Island of Hawaii, USA - GBC170108-1 metaG ...
ATTGCAAGACGCCATCCAAGCGCACATGGGCCATAACATCCTGGGTGTTGGTCGTGGTCGCGTTCACACCCCAGGGGCTTGTGGCGGGAGTGCCGACAACCGTCAGTTTTACTCCCCCCGTAGTGGGAGCGGGCGGCGGGGGAGACCCTGCGGGTGTGAAGGTCACATAGTTGCTGTTGCCCGACTCGTTGTTGGCAAAATCGTAGGCCGTAGTGAAATAGTACTGAGTCACTGCCGGCGTTCCTATATTGAAACTCGTCACCTTTCCCAACGTAGCGAAAAGCGACGCATTGGCAGACGATTGGGTGCAAGGTAGCTGACTGCATTGATAGACGCGATATCCCGCCATGTCCGATTCACTGTTGGCATTCCACGTCAACGTGGCGCCCCACGCAGTACTCGACCACAACAGGAGCACACAGGTGATGGCTCTTGCCCAGTTCATGCAAATACTCCCTTGTTTTCTCTCCCGCAGCAGCACACCTTTCCAAGAGAAGGCAACTTCTCATGTGCAGGTGTCTCTGTCGGATTACAGAACTGCCTCCGTCATCCGAGGAGAGATCGAAGAGGCAAACCATTCACCGCTTCACACCGCGCATGCGCAAGTCGCGTGCCGCAGCAGCGGCAGTATGATATAAGAGCAAAAAGCCAAGAAAAGAGAGACGAAGAGAGCAAGCCCGCCGGTCAAGCGCAGAGAGACTGTAGGAGATGGCAGAAGGACGCGGAGTTAAACATAGATTTTCTCAGGGGGTAGCCACTGTATTCATTCGCCTGCGATAAGACAACGAAGAGAAGAAAGAAGGAGAAGTTGCCGGCTGCTCTGGTCTGTTTGGTTTATCTCGTGTATCTGCTTGTACCAGACTAAACAAGGGTACCGGCCGGCTAGCTTTGTGATGTTCCGAGCTCTTCCCGCAACTGAAACTTGATGGAGGCATATTCTTTCATGCAATAGGCAAGCAGACGATCGGAACCAAAGAGCATGACCATGCGGCCGTCCCGATCCACGAGCCGGCGCGTGTCCTGTGGCCAGTAGATGCGGGCGATCACGTCGGGATCACCGCTCACCCAGCGGGCCAAGACAAAAGGCATCCGCTCAACGGTGGTCTTGACTCCATATTCGCTCTTAAGGCGCGAGGCGACGACATCGAACTGGAGTTCTCCCACGGCGGCCAAGACCGGCTCCCGGCGCACATGATCAGGTGAATAAAACACCTGCATGACTCCTTCTTCTTCGAGTTGTTGGAGTCCTTTCTGGAACTGCTTTTGCTTCGTGAGGTCCTGGCTTCGAAGCACGCCGAAACACTCTGGTGGAAATTGCGGAATCGCATCGAAGGAACGGGGACTGCCGGAGCAGAGCGTATCTCCGATGGCGAAAAGGCCTGGGTTCACCAGCCCCACGACGTCGCCCGGGTAGGCCTCCTCAATCGTCTCCCGGTCACGGCCGAAGAGGCGGTGCGGTCGCGTCATTCGGATCTTCCGGTCCAGCCGCGCATGATAGACCATCATGTCCTTCTCGAAGCGGCCCGATACGATGCGCAAAAATGCCATTCTGTCGCGATGTTGCGGGTCCATGTTCGCCTGAATTTTGAAGACGAAACCGGAGAACTTGTCGTCCGTTGGTTGCACCAGCCCCTCCGAACTCATGCGAGGGCCAGGCGGGGCGGCGAGTTGGAGGAATCCATTCAGAAAGGGCTCGACGCCGAAGTTTGTGAGCGCGCTTCCGAAGAAGACCGGCGTGAGTTGCCCGGCGAGAAAGCGGTCTCGATCGAACTTCGTGCCGGCTCCGTTCAGCAGAGCGATCTCTTCCTGCAGCGGACCATAGGCCTCTCCTAACGTCTCCGCCAGGCTCGGGTGGGGGAAGGTCTCCACTCTCATCGGTGCTCGGCGCTGGTTATGCAACGTTCGTTGAAAAAACAACACTTGAGGCTCCTGAAGATTGTACAACCCTTGAAACCCGGAGCCTTCGCCGATGGGCCAGTTGAATGGGACCGCCGTCATGCCCAAGGTCTGCTCGATCTCCTCCAGAAGTTCGTACGGATGGCGTCCCGGCAGATCCAGCTTATTGATGAAGGTCATGATCGGAATGTTGCGTTTGCGGCAGACGGCGAACAGCTTCTTGGTCTGAGGCTCAATGCCCTTGGCGCAATCGAGTACCATGACCGCGCTATCCACCGCCATGAGTGTGCGGTAGGTATCTTCGCTGAAATCTTGGTGGCCTGGTGTATCGAGCAGGTTTACCCGCACACCTTGATAATCGAACTGCAGCGCGGTGGACGTGATCGAAATCCCGCGCGCCTGCTCCAGCTCCATCCAGTCCGACTTCGCTGCCCGCTGATGCGACCGAGCCTGCACCGCCCCGGCGAGGTGTACCGCGCCTGCGTATAAGAGGATCTTCTCAGTGAGCGTAGTTTTTCCCGCATCCGGATGCGAAATAATGGCAAACGTGCGCCGCCGAGCCACTTCTCGCGCCAATTCATCGGACAACGACTTCTCAATCGGCAAAGACATAGACGTTCCTTCTCTAGTTCAAGGCACCATATGCAGTGCCTTCTTGAGGTATCGAAGATATGTTTTAGCATCTGGTAAAGGAGAAAACTACGGGTAGCCTGCTGGTCTCCTGTGCTCGCGCAACGCGCGGTCTCGGAAGACCCTCGTTGGGCACGCGCAGTGGGAGACCCTTTAGCCACCCTCAAGGGAGAAGATAGCAGAACGGCGGTCCTTCGATGCAACCAATGATGACTACCCTCAACGGCCTGGTTCCGCAGAAGGAGAGTGAAGCCTCGGGTTGCACCCCCTGCGAGTTGACGCCATCTGCAGAACGACGTAGCCTGTCGCAGGCCCTTGAATCACAGAAGGAGAGATCACCATGGGAATGCAACCGCTACAGGATTGGGCGTTGATCGAACCATCGGAGGCCAAGGACAAGACCACCGGGGGGTTGTTCATCCCAGACACGGCCAAAGAGAAACCAGTAGAAGGAAAGGTCCTGGCCGTGGGGAAGGGGCGCTGGGAAACACCGGAAAAGAAGCCGGGTGGTAAACCCAAAAAGAAAGAGGAAAAGGTCTTCAGGCCCACGGTCCTCAAACCGGGTGATCAGGTCCTCTACGAGAAATACGGAACAACCGATGTCGAGCTGGACGGTAAGGAACTCGTACTCGTCCGCGAGTCCGACATCCTGGGCTTGGTGGGGTAAGGACAAACGACTGGGTCAGGTGTCTTTGTTTTACGGCCTGCGCTCGGCGTTTCCTGGTAATGAAACGGTTCCGGAATTAGACGACATATCCAGCGAGTGCGCAACTCACTAGGTCAATCATTGCTCTCCTTGTGGCCCATCTCTTATGAGTGGCAAGACCGTCTGTATCTCTTGCTGCGCGGTTTGGAGTAATTCCGGGATCGCGACGGGTTCCTTCATCGTTCGATGTGTGCCCAAGAGCTTAGTTAGACGTCTGTGATCACGAGAGTGGTGGGAATCTGTAGGAATTGGCGAGGCCTTTCGTGACCATTGGGCGCCTCAGGGACAATATACCCAGCACCCTCTGAAGGAAGGCACGGACCTGTTCGTTATCGTTGATGATGAGAATAGAACGGAGATTTACTTTGATGTGTTAAAAGATGTTGTAACCGATTCGAGAACGATGGAGGCCCTGCTATGTCGAAGGGTTTGGCTGGTTCAGAAGGCGCTTCAGAGAGTCTCCCAGGAGGTGCATTGAGAATTCTTTTTCGACGTACTCAGTCACCCCAAGTGCCCGGACCTGCTGCTCCGCCTCCCCAGTCCCGTTTCCCGTCAGAATGATCACCGGTTTTCCGGGTTCGAGACTGTGGATCTGCCGCAAGACCGTGAGCCCATCCATCTCAGGCATTTTCAGATCAAGGACAACGACATCCGGGTGCTCTCGGCGAAAGAGCTCCAGGCCCTTCCGACCACTGTCAGCGAGTACCACGTCATAGCCCTTTCGACGGAGTAGCGTGTCGAGAAGATTCCGGATGCTCTGCTCATCATCAATTACCAGAATCTTGGCCATGGTACCTCCCAAAATTCATCGGTAGGTCAACCATATCATAGATAGGCACCTTGGGGCAGCTGGCCATATGGCCAGCTCGGAAATACGTAGGAGTAGTTGAAATTTACTAGGGTAACGCCTAGGGCCTATCGAGCCTAACCAGAAGGGGGCGGAAACTGACTGAATCTGCCCGCTTTTTTCATGACAGTATGTCGCGAAAGCGCTGAGTGGTGCGCGACATGGCGTCACCCTGGTTGCCGAAAAGTTCGGGCGCCTCGGTGCAAACTACCCAACTCCTCATCGAGTACGATCCGCAGCCGCTGTTCGATGCCGGCAACCTGGACAAGGCGCCGCAGCCGATCGTGAATGCAGCGCGGGAGCAGCTTCGCAAGTTCGGTCAGTAACCAGGCGCCAGAGGGGTTTTACCCCGATATCACAGACGGTTGCACTGGTCATATCTATTTCACTGGAATACTGATCACAATCGCTCCCATGACATCATTGATCCTGAAGTCCCGTTTGGGGCTGTCCGGATGGGAATTGTGGCAGCCGATGCACGCCTGGGCCACAGCGAGGTCCGGATAGACGGCTTGGAAATAACGGGCCCCGCCTTCCTTTACAAAACCGGTATAGGGTTTCGTCGGATGAGTGAGGACAGTCCCGAGGCCGATCTTTTCAAATTCGCTTGAGCCGACATTCCGCTTGTTGATCGGCCAGAGGCTGATCAATCGATACTGTATGCCGATGCCTTTCCTTGCCATGATACGGCCCGACTCGATCAGGAATTGAGCCGGGAGAGGCAGCGTATTCTTTTCCTCCCAATTTTCCGAGGCAACGACCACCCCTTTGATCTGCATCCGTTCAACAACGTGCTTGGTGTACACCTCACGGTCTGCTTCAATCACGGCATACAGATAGTCCGCCACGGTTTCGACGGGCAGACTAACGGCTGTCCCTTCCGTCGCCGCGCTACTCGGCCCGACGAAGCCGCCGACGCCAACGCCGAACACCAGCATGAGCATTCCTCGTTGCAACATGTTGGAGGGTGTCATAGAAACCTCCTTGGTTTCCTCGTGGACACGTCGGCGTCATTCGCCGCGGTTCCATGAAGGGATGAGGTGCGTTGCGGATGTGAGGGTTCACAATCGTCGCGATGAGCAAGCGGACGCGTTTGACCATCGAGCTGAAGTCAAGAATATGGTGAGGGGAGTGGAGGCAGTGAATTGTACGCGGTGGCTGGGTCAGCTGGTCTTCTCGATCGCTGGAGGAGCCGAAGGGAGCCGTGTAGTAGGAAAATACCGAAGCCATGGCTCGGTTCTCCCCATCGGTATGATGTAGCGTGTCTACTGGATCATACGATGCGTCATCATACTCTTCGGTCTAGAGGCTGTCCAATTGCCTGGCTCAACGTCATCCTCACCCTGACTATCTCTACCTGTCACGTTGATGCGCATGGTAGGTTGTTACCAGTCACCACCATTCTCATCAGTCGGTGCGGCGCGCGAATCGCTCTAACCGCAACCAGAGCACCTCGTCCCCCACCACGTAGCCGGCAGCGAAAACGAATGAAAGCAACGTCAGGGTCTCGTTTGACCAGCTAGCCCAATAGGCGATCCCTCCACAAAGGGCAGCCATAAGTAATGCGGAGACCTGCAACATCCGCAGTTGCCGACCATAAAATACCATGATATGCGCGTTTTCTTTTCGGTTGATTCGGGCGTTGACCTCGGCGTTGACATATCCGATACAGCCGATAAAGCACAGCGCTGCGATGCTCCAATACCAGTTGTGTACATCATGTCCGGCGAAATAGGCCGCGAAGCACGGCGCGGCGCCCAGAGCAAACGGCATCATGCCGTCGACCAACTTCGGTACGTACGAAAGGACGATGAAACCTCTCACGAACCCGTTCCAGACCAGGACAATGATCATCAGCGTGTTGGCTGCAAGTAACCATTGGGACGTACCATAGTGAGTACCTTCTTCGAAGCACACCAACACTAAAAATCCGAAACAGGTCGCCTGGATCACGCTCACGACGGTATAGAACGTCGTGTGATGTGCATCAAGTAAGGCAGCCAACACTCTGGCACGGGAATGACTAAATGATTCGGTTGGCGTGGAAACTTTGGAGTGCTCGTCCATAGTAGCGCTCTAAACGAACCCGACTGTGTAATTTCCGGGGCCCTATAAGATGCTAACTGCCTGGCAATGGAGGGTAAGACTCCTGCGGCATCCAGAACGGAACCAAAGAAACCAGATAAACCAAAAAAACGAAAGGCGCCCGACTAGAAATTTCCTGCCTGGACCACATCCTCAATGCTGTTGATATCCAGCCAATGCCCGACTGTATAGAGCACGCGGACGGGATATTGTCGTTTCAGTAGTTCTTGGAGCAGTTGGGGAATGCCAGCTTTCCGGTTGGCAGGCTTGGCCAGCAGTTCCACAATGATGTCGGCGATGTGGCCGGCTGCACTGGGCGAGACCTTAAGGAACCCCATCCAGACGCCGTGGATGGATTCCTTGGGAATGTTGTTCCCCAATTGCTTGAGATAAATCTTGGCGTTAAACGCCTTTCTCGAATTGGGAATGGTGCATTCGGTAAACCCGCCGAGGCGGGCATAGCTGGTCTGTTCCTTCCAGTTGCTGTCGACGAAGATGACACAGTCCTCAGCTTCCTGACAGAGAGACTGGGGAATATATTTGTTGAAGAGTACGTCTCCATAGGAAATGATCGTGGTGTTAGCTGGCCCCTTTCGGGACCGAAGAGCTTTCAAGAGAGAATCCAGCTCGCCGGTTTCTGCAAAGTCTTCGTTATCGACATATATCAGGTTGGGAAGGTTGACGGCTTCTTTCTTATACCCCCGGACCACCACGATGTCCTTGATTCCCACTGCATTGTAAGCGTCAACAATGTGGGATAAGATCGGTGCGCCCTGGATGTTGACCATCGTCTTGGGCAGCTGCTCGGTGAGTTCCCCCAATTCATCGCCGCGGGATGCGGCGAGCACGACGGCACAGGTGTTTTCGGCGCCTTTGGGAAGATAGCGGTCTTCAGCTTCTTGCAGTTCTTCGGCATTTTGCAGGCGAAAGATTTCGGAGACCGGCGCAACTTTGTCTTCAATGGAGAGCAGATGTTCCTGCTCCTTGAGGGTCCGCGCGGTTTTCTGCATGGCGGCTACGGCAGTTCGCAGCATGTGATTGGCCCAGATCACGATCGAAAATCCATGCTGCCGAAATATATCGGTAGGCGTAGCGTAATATTTGGTCGGCACGATGACGACGGGGCATCGATTGCCCCATTCCTGTTTGAATGCCAGGATTTCATCGGGCACCGACAGGGCGCTGTGAATGAGAATACCGTCTGCGCCTGCTTGATGGTAGGCTTCAGCGCGCCGCAAAGCTTCTGTCAGTCCCCATCCGCAGATGAAGGCTTCCACTCTGGCAATAAGACAAAAGTCCGGATCAGTCTGCGCGTCTTTGCCTGCCTTGATCTTGCCGCAGAACTCCTGCATGTCTGCCAGGGGTTGGGCGCCTCCCTTGATGAAGCTATTCGTCTTGGGGAAGAGCTTGTCCTCAATGCAGACCGCGGCGATCTTGCGTTGCTCCAGTTTGCGTACAAGTCGCTGCATGTTATTGAAGTTGCCGTATCCTGTGTCGCCATCGAGGAGAATAGGAATCGTGGTCGCATCAGACATGAATTCCAGGTTCTCAAGGACCTGGGTCCAGCTGGCTTCGTTGTTGTCACGGACGCCGAATTGCGCGGAAATGGAGAGGCCGCTGGCCCAAATGCCTCGAAAGCCGGCTTCTTGAACGATTTTTGCACTGACGCCATTGTGAGCTTCACAGATGAATTCAAGCTGCTCTGACATGAGAAGCGTTCTAAATTGACTCGATGGGGAGATGTCCGCGATCGAACTCATGGATTCCCTTTCTTGTTCCAAGCGAGACGATAAGCACTCAACATACTCATCGGCGCTAAAGAATACCGGTTTCCTCTGAAGAAATCACCTTGCCTTTGGGGAGCGTCAAACGTAAAAGGTGAAAGGTGAACCGTGGGGGAGGAGATGGGAGGGCAACCGAGCCCTGCAAAGCCGAGTGGAAGAGTATTCTCAATCTGGAGGGAACCATGTCAGTCAAAAGGATTGTTCAACGGAAGCGGGCGCAAGGTCGATCGGTTGGTCGGGCGAAGAAGGGAGCCGTTACGAAGCGCGTGGATTCGAGGCTGAGCCGACGCGTGGAGGACCTACGCGAGCAAGTTGATGTCGTGTTGCCGGAGATGACTGCTCGGATTGCGGCGCTGGAACATCTGATGCTTGAGAAGCAGCTCTGTACCAGAAAGGATTTAGTCGACGCGCGCCAGTTCGTACGCATGCAGGAGATCTAGCTTGCGAGCTGAATGGGAAGGGTAAAACGATATTCTGTTGGATGAAGAGGCCAGGCCTGCGAAGGAGGCCTCGGGAGCTGGACGCTAATGAGGAGTGACGGGGTGCGGGTTATTCCACCGAAAGGCCCTGCAAGAAGAGCGCTTGTTCCAGCGCGCGAAAGAATTGTTGGTACGGGCCCGGTTCTTCGACGGCCTGCAGATAGAATTGTGCGCTGGTCCGGACGACGAGTTGAGACTCTCCGCGGTTGCGGATTGTGGCGGTGAAGCGCACGAGATTGCTGCGGTACCGAAATGGCCCCCATGCATGGATATTGCGCGTGAGGAGCAGCAGAGTGTCCGGGCGATAGAAGAGGTAGGACGGGTCCGTACCCATGGAGTCTTCGATCTCGACAAACTTCTTCCCTGAGATAATACCCAACTCTTCGTCCAGCAATTCCACATTGAAGTTCAGATCCTGCATGGTGGAGATGACGGCCTCAAACAGTCGTCGTCGGTCCGTGGTGTCAAATGCTCGTGTTTGCGCAGCTCGGACCTTGAGCTGGCTTGCCTCAGACATCCAGATCTGCTCCCGCGAGTTCCATTGGTTCTGGTGCCTCGATTCGTAGGGGGAACAGCCTTGGATCAGGAGCGCGCAGAGGAGTGTGGCGCCCACAGCGCCGTGCGTGGCGGCATGTCTCATGGCCAGAGGCGGCATGACGCGATCCTTACTTCTTCGTTAAAAACAGCGAGCGCTCGAGGGATGCAAAGAAGTTCTGATACACCTTGGGATCATCGATGGGCTTACTGTTGTAGATGGCATTCACACGGACGGCCAGTTTGTCCTTCGTGTCCTGACGCACGGTGACGGTCACGCTGACGACATCGTAATAGTTGGGTTCAGCGAATCGCGCGGCAGTCACGAGACCGAGCGGTTCGTTGGCCCGCTCGATGATGAATCCGAGGTCTTGCAGCGACGCGATCACTCCGCGCATGGCGGTATTCCGATCTGTGAGCTCGAAGGCACGCGTCTGCATGCTGCGGATCTTAAGTTGCGTGTCGGTCGGCGCCAAAAGATCCTTCGGAGTTTCTGGGGTGGAACAGCCGTAGAGCAGGAGGCTTCCGGCTAAAAGGATGCCTGCCCATACATATCGTTTGTCGGTCATAGTCCCTCGTCTCGCATGTTCAAATCGTATGCGCCTCCAGGAACACGGCTTTGGAGAGTTTGGCAAAAAATTGCTGGTAGATTTCCGGGTCCCAGATCATTTCCATATATTGTTGACCAGGCGGAATGTATTGGTTATTAGTCTGTCCATCTCCCTTCCATACGACGCGGTAAAACACGATGCGTACTTCCTGTCTGGTGGCTTCTTGATTGAGCGGTCTGGTGATCAAGCCCGCCGCGATTTTCTGGTGCAGATCTACTGGGGTGAGCAATTTTCCAAGTGAAAGGATTAGGAGTAGGGCCTGTTGGATGTACTGTCCATACTCCCGTGCGCTCCGTTCTTTCGTCGCCCGCAGGAAACCGACCTCCCGTACGCTCTCTTCGACTTGAAAGCCGAGATCTTGGAGCACGGCGGCCGCCGCCGACAACAGTTCCTTTTCGTTGGGGGTCTCAAAGAACCGTGTCTGCATGGCTCGATGCTTGGGCGTCTCCGCCGTCAGCTGAAACAACTCGGTCGGCTCTGTATGTGAGACACATCCGGTCGGCAGCACGAGCAAGGTCAGGCAGACTCCTATCCGCATCACGCTGCCCGATCGTCCTGTGATCAACCGCTCAGAATTGCGTGGAGTTGTAGGCAAAGTCGCGCACCTTCTTCTCTTCGTCGTACTTGATGATGATAGTGAGGGTGCGTTGGCGCTGCGAGCTGGAACTGCTGCGTGAATTGGCGCCCAAGATGATCAGCCCGGCAAAGGAAGAATTGGATGTATCGACCCTGTCGGTCGAAACTTTGTCGTACATCCAGACTTCGCGCCGTTTCTCATCCGTCGTCACGATATTCGGCGAGCCAAGGAGTTCCGCGACCTGGGACGCCGCCATGCCGACTTTGATTTCTCCCTGGACTTTTCCGACGGTCAGCCGGTCCTCTTTGATTTCGGCTTTATCACTACTACAGCCCGCGACGGCTACCGACAAACAGAGTCCCAGTGCGATCCATGTTTTCTTCATCTTGTGCCTCCCTTCTGCGTGATGACTCACTTGGAGCATGATGTCATGCGGGAGGGTGAGTGATTCCCTTTCCTTCAGCCGACTCGGCCACCTCCCTATACTCCTGGTACCGGCAGTTGGTTTTCACGCTTCTCTCAGCTTCGAAGAATACACTTTTCGCGAGATGAAATCACTCCGCCCTTCGAGGAACGTGAAACGTAAGACGTAAAAGGCACGTCTCGGCACACCGAGTTGGCAGGTGAAAAGTGCGGCTTTTTCAACATCCAGCTCGATCTATGAGATTAGGGGGACCCGTTGGATAGAGGGACAGGAGGTGGTAGTCTCAGACCGCTATCATCACTGAGCGGGAAGGAGGGTATCACTATGGCGATGTCTGCGACGCTGTCGAATGAGGACATTCAGACTGCTTGGATCAATTTGGCCGAGGAGGTCCGTACAGGGGTTTTGCTGACGCTCAGAGAGGGGCGGCCGTTTGGGTCGCATGTGCCCTATGTCTTTGGCGAACACTGGACGCGCGCCTACATCCACGTGAGCCGCTTGGCGTTGCATACCGAACATCTATTGCGCGACTCTCGCGTGGGGCTGTTTGTTTCGGAGTCTGATCGCCCAGGGAAGAACCCCTTGTCCCTACGGCGGATGAATCTTCAGGGCGAGGCAGTGCTGTTGAATGTCAATGCGTCGGACTATGCAGAAGTGAGGGCGCGGTATCTGGCTCGCTTTCCTCAATCGGCCATAATGTTCGGCTTTGCGGACTTTGCACTCTGGGAACTGCGGCTACAGGACGCGCACTTAGTGTTGGGATTCGGGCAGGCCTATCTTGCTGAGGCGACTACTCCTCTCACTTGGATGCCTCAGAAGCCGAGTACGAAGAGCGTCTAACTATACATTGTCAGAAGAAGTAGGAATTTGTCCAAAGAGAGATGACGTTGCCATGTTGGCCGTCATCTCTCGTGGGTACGACACTCCGCACACGCTCACGGCCAGCTAAGCCGGAATCTAATGGTCCGCTATTCCGGGAGCGAGCATGAGACTGACAGGAAGCTTTTCCGCCAAGGTATAGGGACTCGCCTTATTTTCCTTCACCCACCGCTTTTCAGCCACAGATTCAAAAGGCGGAGGAAGTTCCCCTTGAAGAGACCACAGATCGAACGGTGTCTCGTCAATGGAAATCTCCCAATCATACCCCCTGTCCTTTACGAAGGGAGCAATGACTTTATCAAGTGTCCTGGTCCACCATTCTCTGATGACTGGACCAGGTAGCGTCCTGGCAATTTGGTCGATCTTGAACCGGACAAATTTGTTATGCGGCTCACCACCGACAAAGCAGGAGTCCTTGGCTACCTCCTCAAACATGAAGACCACGTAGAACTTAGGGATCGGGATGCTCGCATACACCTCCGTAACCTGCTGAGCCAGCTTCTTTTTGTCTTCGGCAGTGAACGCCCCCACTGGATGATAGACTTTCCATAAAGGCATGTCTCTTCCCTCCTCATTGGTTGGAGATTATTTGTGCCGCATATGTCCGGAAAACAGATCATCACAGCCTCATCGAGATTCGAACACTTCATGTCGATTCTTTGGAGCCTAATGGTCCATCTGTGAGTCCTCCTATTCTTGCCAGAACACCCTTTGCTCATTGTCATGTCGTTTGCCAAGCAAAGAGCTCAGCCGGCGCCAATGTGAATAGGTGCTTAGTGGCGCTCGACGCGGGGGAATCTTTTCGTGCCCGGGTATTGCTTCCGGCCCCATACGATGATCGCCTCCAATACCGGCTCTAGACCCTTTCCCTTCCTTGTCAGAAGGTACTCGTATCGTACGGGGTGTTGCTGGTAGGCCCGTCGGGTCACAAGGCCGGCGGTCTGTAATTTCTTCAATCTGTTCGCAAGAATGTTTGAGGCTATTCGTTCCGGAGAGGACATGAATTCCTGATAGTATCGTTTGCCCAATACGAGGTCTCGAATGACTAGAATTGTCCACCTATCTCCCAGGAGATCGAGGACATTGGTGATTGGACATTCTGATCGTTCAAATTTCATTCTGTCATTCCATTCCATTGCCGAATGTCGTTTGGTACTACGCACTTATTGCCCCATGAAGGGACTGCTGAAATACTGTAACCCAGTCAATTGCATTTTGCAAGTCACTCTCGACGAGGAGTTCTTGGCCAACTAGTAGTCCGGCAACCATGGGGAGCTCACGCTCCGGACGACGGTCGACGCCATCTCATCATGGTCCATGCCGGCGAGCAGAGAAGGCGCAGATGAAGACGAGTGATCCGAGATGAGGTACTGTAAGGATGGAGCACGATGAACTGCTGGCGGGGATAGGAGGACCAGGTGATGTGAGATACGCCCTGCGCCAGGTATTACGGTTCGTTCTGGGCTGAGGATCGATAGGTGAAATAGAGTGCAATGGCTCCTCCGACCGCGATGATCAGGGTAGCGACAAATCGAGTGGTAAAGCTCAGTGGCTCAATGTAACGGTCGTATAAAAGGGGCAGCAGAATAGGGGAGATCACGGCCAGGGCGAGGCCCACTATATGACGCGTGAGATAGATCGGTTCCCCTGGCTTACGCTTCATGTCCGACGAGCCTTATCTGGCGACCCTTCGATGCTAGGTTGCTTTTGCTCTCTTGGAAGGGCAGCCATGTTGATTTATGTGGGCCGTCGATTGAGATTCTTCTGATTCTTCAACCTCTCTAGAGGGGCAAACAAACTGTCCTCCACTGCGAGTGGATCGAGGGACTACTGGTCTTCTACCTTCTCCGTCGAGGGCAGGCCGGCAAGTCTTCCGGTTCTCCCACTCTGCCTTAAGGGGAACAGCCAGACTATCCTTCACTGCGCGCATCGGACGAGCACAGTTTCATCGTGCGCGTTCTGCGAGCAAGAAGGATGGTCTGGTTGTTCCCCGCCTCTTTCTATTTTACAAGGAACGGTTTTGAGTTTTCTCCTGAGGCCGTGGTGACGGTAAGAAGGACCAGGCCTTTTTTGCCGCCCTGTGGCACGGTCGTGGTGATGCTGTCGTTGTTCTGGTGAAACTTGGCTGGGTGACCCGGGCCGAAGGAGACGCCACGTAAACAGGCTGCCTCGCCGAAGTTGGTTCCGGTAATGATAACTTTGGTTCCGGACTTTCCTTCGTCGGGCGTGACCTTGTCGAGTTTTGGCGCCTCACCGAAACAAGCAGGAGCTTTTCCCGCAGTTTCGGCCGAGGCGAATTTTGGAGCAGTCACTTTTGGAGAGGCTGCTTTTGAGGCGGATGCGCTCGTAGGTGTTTTAGCCGGCTTTTTCGCCTTTTTCTCCTGCTTGACTGGTTCAGCCGCCCAGGTGACGGTTGGGTTGATCGCCGCAAGGCTGAGTGCCAAGACTCCGATTGCGATCGTGATTCTGCGGCCTGTTGCTGAATACATGATCGGCCTCCGTTATTTTTGGTGAACACACAGACGTGTCATCGATTACCGGCCTTGAAACCGGGTGAATCATTCTTCGATCGTCGAGATATCGCCAAGATCCTGTCCGAGCTCTTTGGCTTTCAACACTCGCCGCATGATTTTTCCAGATCGGGTTTTGGGGAGCGCGGGCACGACCTCGATCTCGGACGGCACGGCGATTTTGCCCAACTCCGTCATCACTTGATCCTTGATTGACTGGATCAGCGCCGGGCTGTCCACTTCTCCCTGTTTCAATATGATAAAGGCCTTGATGGACTCGCCCACGAGCTTGTGCGGTTTGCCGATCACCGCGGCTTCTGCCACGGCGTGGTGGCTAACCAATGCGCTTTCCACTTCGGCTGTGCCGAGCCGATTGCCGGCCACTTTGATGACGTCGTCGGCGCGGCCCATGAACCACATGTAGCCGTCTTCATCTTTGTGGCAGACATCGCCGGCGGTGTAGCAGTTCGGGATCGTGTTCCAGTATGTTTTGTAGCGTTCCGGATCCTTGTAGATGGTCCGCATCATTGAAGGCCAGGGCGTTTTAATGACGGCAAAGCCGCCGGCGTTGGGAGGGAGGCTGTTGCCCTTATTGTCCACGACATCGGCTTCGATCCCAAGGAAGGGTCTGGTGGCGGAGCCAGGCTTTAGGGGAACGATTGGCAGGGGTGTAATCAGGATGGATCCTGTTTCGGTCTGCCACCAGGTGTCCATGATTGGTTTGTCTCCACCGGCCGCTCGATGGAACCATTCCCAGGCTTCCGGATTGATCGGTTCGCCCACGCTGCCCAGGATGCGGAGGGTGGAGAGATCGTATTTCTTAGGCCAGTCTTCTCCGTAGCGCATGAGCAAACGAATGGCTGTGGGAGTCGTATAGAAAATCGAGACGCCGTACCGTTCGATCAAATTCCACCAACGCCCCGGGTTCGGATAGTCCGGTTTTCCTTCAGCCGTAAGGATGGTAGCCCCGTTGAGAAGAGGACCATACACGATATAACTGTGGCCGGTGACCCAGCCCGGATCTGCGACACAGAAGTAGACATCGTCTTCTTTGAGATCGAAGACGTATTTCGTGGTGATGTAGGTCCCGACCATGTAGCCGCCGTGGACATGAACCACACCTTTGGGTTTGCCGGTGGTGCCGGATGTATAGAGGATGTATAGCGGATGTTCTGCATCCAACTGCTCGGCCTCACAAATCGCCTTCTCGTCCTTCAGCCATTCATGCCAATCGATTTCCTTCGGCACGGATAGGCTCACCCCCGGAGACTGACGCCGTAAGACGACGACCCGTTCGACGGTGGGGCAGTTGGCGACGGCTTGGTCGACCACCTGCTTCAGGTTGAGGACCTTTCCCCGGTCAAACCCGACGTCGGCCGTAATGATCAGCTTACATTCGGCATCCTGAATGCGGCTCGCAAGAGCCGGGGCACTGAATCCGGAATACACCACACTATGAATGACGCCGATACGTGCGCACGCAAGCATGGCGACGATCTGTTCAGGAACTTTCGGAAGGTAGATTGTGATCCGATCTCCCTTAGTGAGCCCAAGCTTCTTGAGCGCGTTCGCGCAACGATTGACCTGTCGATAAAGCTCGCCGTAGGTGATGACCCGTTCTTGGTCGTTCTCGCCGACCCAAATGACCGCCACCTTATTCCTGCGCCAGGTTTTGACGTGACGGTCCAGACAGTTATAGGTGATGTTGCAGGTGGCGCCGACGAACCATTTAGCCCAGGGATAATTCCATTCGAGAACCTTCGTCCAGGGGGAGAACCACTCAAGCTCCTTTGCGACGCTACTCCAGAACCCTTCGGGGTCGACAATCGATTTCTTGTAGGCACTATCGTAGTCCTGAATATAGGCCGCGGCTTTGGTTTGAGCGGTCGGCTGATATACACGGCTTTCCTTGAGGAGGGTATCGATGTTGTCCGCCATGGTGCGATGACTCCATCAGGTCGAGGTGAGAGGCAAATCGGCGTCATTATGCTGGAGGGGAGGGGGGAACTCAACCATACCTTGGTACGGGAGGGAGGAAATGCAGGGTCACGCACGGCTGTTCGGTTGCTCCTAGACCTCGGCCTGCCATTTCTTGACAGTCGCGCAGAGCCAAGAGTAGGGTAAATTTATTACGCATCGCGCACAGAGACCGGTCCTATCGATGTTGACAATCGCTCACCGACAATCACGCTCCCTCCTTCTCGCATATCTCGCTACCGCTCTGGTGGTCCTGTTCTTTCCGCTATCCGCGTCCGCCCAATTGGGGAAGCCGGAAGGGCTCTACTACAAGTCGTGGGCCATTGTCATCGGGGTAGAGAATTATCTCCTGGCCCCTAAAATTCCTGGCGCGGTTGAGGATGCTAAAGCGGTCGCCCAGACATTCCGTAGCCTGGGCTTTGAAGAGGTCGTTGAACTCTACGACAAAGATGCGAGCGCTCGGCGTTTGCAGCAGACGCTCACTGATTTCTTGCCTCGCAAGGTTGGTCGATATGATCGCCTCGTGCTTTATTTCTCGGGACATGCGGGTGTCACGCAGGATCTCGACGGCAAGGAGCTGGGGTATCTCGTTCCCTGGGATGCGCAGATAGGGAATGCCTCCAAATCAGTGACATTTGAACAGCTAAAGGAGTTCAGTCGGCGTATCGCGTCCAGACATACTCTCTTCTTCGTGAATGCCGCGGTTCGTGGGTGGGAGGTAAGCACACCTCAGTCCCTGTCCCTCGAAGGGCGGTTGGCTCCAGAAGATCAGATGGAACGACGAGCCGTGCAAGTGTTGACGGCGGGTGATAAGGGAGAGTCGTTGAGTCAGGAGAATGGGAAAAGTCTTTTTGTGAAGATCCTGGTGAATGGGCTGAGGGGCGGGGCGGACCGCAATAAGAACGGCTGGCTTATGGCCTCGGAAGTCGGAGCCTATGTGAAGCAGCAGATTCTTGAACAGTCGAAGGGCGCCCAGCATCCCCTCTTCGTACAGCTTGAAGGAGAAGGGGATACGGTCTTGATCGAGGGCAGAAAGGCCGCCTTTATCATGGGGGCAGAACCGCAGTCTGCAGCCGAACGAGGACAGGCCGCGAAGATGCAGTATGATCAAGCCTTCGCGCTTCTCCAAACCGGAAAATCGTCTGAGGAAGCGTTGGAGCGACTGGATAAAGCCCTGGAATACGATCCCACGTTTGGCGATGCGTATGTACTCAAGAGCTACGTGCTGCTAGAAATGCTGCCCAACCTTGCCGATGCGTTGTCAGCGGCAAAGCTGGCGGTGCAGTATGCCCCGAAGAACCCCGATTCTCACTATACGCTCGGGTTGATCTACGAAAAGCGCGGGCAGTATACCGAGTCTGAGCGTGCCATGCGGGAGGCGCTGGTGCTTAATCCCACTTATACTGACGTTTATTTCTCGCTGGGCATCCTCTATGCTGATGAGATGAAGGATCAGCCGAAGTCGGTCGAGGCCTTCACTCGCTATCTCGAACTTGGTGGGAATCACTCCCGTGCCCGAGCTGCGGTTGCTCAGTCAACACCAACACCTGCCGCTCCCGCGACGCCGTAGCAGCCTGCGGAGCAACCATTTTTGCACGCGAGAGCTTTGATCGTCCCTACCTCTATAGGCACAGCAGGAGTATCCTTCCACAGGATGCTCAAAAAGGCTGTTCAGTGAGACCGTAGCGAACGAGGATCCGAAGGCGTACCCTTGGGGTACGTTGAGGGTCTGAGCGATGCGAGAAGGAAGCTGGCGGCTTTTTTCAGAATCCTGCGCTAGGCTCGTTCGCCGCCCTTAAGATACCCCAGCCCGATTTTTAATGCTTTCCGAGTAATTTCTGCCCAGCGGGCTTGAGGATATTCGGCAAGGATTGCGGCTGCTTTGGGATCTTGGACTTCTAGATTCACAATCTTAATGATACCGTCATCGATCTGGACATCTGCCACGAGTATCCTCCGTTCGGAAAACAGTGCGGTAATCAACCGTCGGACGTCGGTTTCGTTGACTGGATTAGGGGTGCATGTTAGCATGAATTTGTGTCAATTCTCGAACCTTCATCGCCGGGATCTGTCGCTGTACAAGGCAGTTATCACCTTCCGGATCATCACCAAGGAGGCATGCGCATGAATAGGCTACTGAGGTCCAGATCGAGGTTGGTCGGGGTAGGCGTGGCTATCGCCCTGATGATCGGACTAGCTGCCTGCGGCGGTCCTCCAAAGTGGGTGAAGCAAGGGTCCGGGGCGTTCAATGAAAAAGATAGTAAAGCCTTTTATGGGGTCGGGTCTGTGACCGGTGTCAGGAACGAGCCACTGGCCTGGGACACCGCTGAAAATCGTGCCAGAGCGGAAATCGCTAAGACCTTTGAAACCTATACTGGCTATCTCATGCGTGACTATGCGGCCTCCACAACGGCTGGAGACTTTACGAGAAATACGGAGGAGCAGAACGTCGAGCGCGCTATTAAGACAGTGACGACCACGACTCTCAGCGGGGTGCGCCCCATCGAACGCTACAAGGATGAGAAAACCAGTACGTACTACGTGTTGACCAAGTTGAATCTCGAGGAGATGAAGGATAATCTCGAAAGAGCGAAGGAACTCAACGCGGAGGTTCGCGATTACGTCAGGAAGAACGCGGACAAACTATTTGACCGGCTTGAAAAAGAAGAAGACAAGCGGGCGCCACGGTAAGGGTTCCCGGTAAGCGATCGCCAATAGCTGCATTTGCGGGGAGGTATCGCGTGATCGTAACGTATAGAGTACGAATCGGACTCGTGGCGCTGGCGCTGGTGGCGCTGGTCGGCTGTGCTCAGGAAAGTAGAATAACCAGGATCGACTCAGGGGTTGTCACAGATCTGAGCGGGCGCTGGAATGATACCGACTCCAGGATTGTTGCCGAGTCGATGGTCAAAGAGGCGCTGGAGTATCCATGGCTGAACAGTTTCTCCACCTCCAAGCGGCGCCAGCCGGTCGTGGTCGTCGGAACCATTCAGAATAGCAGCCATGAACACATCAACGTCAACACGTTTGTGGCCGATCTTGAACGTGAACTCACAAACTCACAAAAAGTTACGTTTGTCGCAGGAAAGGGAGATCGCGAGGAACTTCGCACCGAGCGCAAAGAACAAGCGATGTATGCACGCGAGGATACCCAGAAAGCACCGGGAAAAGAGATCGGCGCCGATTACATGATGAAAGGTACTATTGCGACGATCCTCGATGAGGCCGAAGGGACGAAGGCGGTGTTCTACCAGGTCGATCTGCAGATGGTGGATTTGGAAAGCAACGCCAAGGTGTGGTTCGGTCAGAAGAAGATCAAGAAGGTCGTCGAAAAGAAACGTTCCATCTTTTAGGCTCCACAACCTCCGTTGAGCCCTCTTGCCTCATGCCCCGCCGCCTGTATTCTGGCACGGTGGGGCATTTGTATTTCTAGCCAGTCTCTCTTTGCCGTGCTGGCCGTTGTACTGCTCGTCGGATGCGGGCCCTCGGTCGATCGGTATCTCCTCATCGACGCAAGCCTACGCGCCCACGACCCAAAGGGTGCCGATGCCATTGTCCAACAGGCTGAAAAGGAATATGGCGAAAAAAACCGTGTGCTATATGGCATGGATCGAGGGATGACTCTTCACCTCGCCGGCGAATATCAGCAGAGCAATGTCGTATTGGAACAGGCGGAGGAGGAACTGGATCGACTCTATACTCGAAAGATTCGAACGGAAACGGTCGCGTTCATGACAAATGATACGGCGTTACCCTATGAGGGCGATCCTCACGAGCAGGTGTTGATCAATGTCTTGAAGGCCCTCAACTATGCGATATTGGACCAGTGGCAGGATGCGCTGGTCGAAGCCCGGCGTATCGATCACCGGCTCAACCTCTTGTCGGATCGAACACAACAGACAAATGCGTATCGGGATGACGGATTTGCGCGCTATTTAAGCGGCATCCTCTATGAGAGCACCGGTGATGTGAATAACGCGTTTATCGCATATCGGAAAGCGTATGAGACATTTGATGCAACTCGAGCATGGTCGCACATGGCCGTTCCGTCACAGTTACAGCAAGATCTATTACGAACGGCAGACGCACTGCACTTTACTCAAGAATTAACCGAGTACCGATCTGTTTTCCCAGACACGAGGTGGGAGAGCAATCGAGCGCTACAACAACTCGCTCAAGTCGTTGTGATCAGCTATAATGGCCGCGCACCACGCAAGGAGGATCAGTTTCTTGACCTACCAATCAGTCTCGATGCCCTTCAACTGGTGCTCCTCAACCGCGGGTTTTCGGGGTCGAATCGACAGTTCAACCGAGGGATGGACTCGGTCTTTTACGGGCTTAACGGACGTGTCGTTCGAGTGGCGTTGCCACGGCTCGTTCCGCAAAAAGTACCGATGCCGGTCAATACGGTGAGCCTAATTCCGGAGAACGGCAGCCGGGTGACTGTAAGCACAGAGTTGGTGAATAACGTGACGGCATCAGCAGAGAAGGCGCTATCGGAACGAATGGCTGCAATCACTGCGAAGGCTCTCGCCCGTGCGGGCACGAAGTTCGCGGTGGCTGAAGTGACGACCAGGACGGCGGAGCAAGCAGCGGGGAGAGATGCGGGGCCGTGGGTCGGTCTTCTCGTCGGACTGCTGACGAAAGGCTTCGCGGTGGCATCGGAAGAAGCCGACAAGCGGAGCTGGCAGACATTGCCCGATGAAATCCATCTCGGGCGGGTCTGGGTTCCACCGGGCCGCTACCAGGTGCGCGAGCATCATGACCCTCTGAAGCCCGAAGACATGCGGACACTCTACCTAGAGCCAGGCGAGACCACTGTGCTCATTCAAAGAGTAATGCCATGATAGACGGATTGCCGTTCGTGCCCCGAATCATGGCGGTGTTGATGGGGGTAGTCGCACTATCCGGCTGTGCATGGTTTGGAGGACAATCGAAACCGGACTGGATCGATGGGGTAGGTGCCGCCTATCCGCCCGGTCAATATCTCGTCGGCGTGGGACAGGCAGAGAATGGCGCGACAGCCGAGGATCGCGCCTATGCAGCGGTGGCTCGTATTTTCAAAGCTGAGGTGAGTGCGCAGTCGAAAGACTGGGAGTCGTATTTGGTGATCGAACAGCGCGGCCACAGTCGCGATGAACGACGTTTGACGCTCGACAATTTGACCCTTGTGTCGACCGACAAAGTATTGGAGAACGTCCGAATCGTCGATCGGTGGGTCGATGTACACAAAGGACTCCATTATGCATTGGCGGGAATGCATCGGCCTCAGGCAGAAACATCGTTTATGGCACGCATTACCGAACTGGACCGATCGATCAGAGACGATGTCGAGGAGGCTCATCGGACCACCGATAAGCTGGCGCGAGTCAGAGCATTGAGACAGGCTACCAGAAATCTTGTGCTGCGCGAGACGTATAATGCGGACCTTCGCGTGATCCGACCCAGCGGGCAAGGTATGGTCGCGGGTTACCACGTGAGCGAGCTCACACACGAACTCGAAGAGTTTCTCGCCACGAATCTGGTACTGGTGGTTGTGGTGAGCGGCGACCAGGCTGAACCGGCACAGCGTGCCTTGACAGAGGGGTTGTTGAAGGAAGGGCTCCAGGTCACGAGCCGGCCGTGGGGAGGGGATCGTTCAACGGGCGGTGACTCCAGCGGTCCCTATCCCGAGCTGCTCGTGCGGGGCGTAGTGCGGGTGTGGCCGATCGACGTGCGTGATCCGCAGTTCAAGTTCGCGCGATGGTGCAGCGATTTTGAAGTCCTGGATTTGAGTAGTCAGCGCGTGGTCGGCGCCTTGTCGAAAGGTGGTAAAGAAGGGCATCTGTCTGATCGTGAGGCCACAGCCAGGGTTGTGCGTATCATGCAGCAAGAGCTTTCTGTCGATGTGGCGCAGGCCATTGCGGCGCATGTGTATGGAGAGATGGAGCTGCCAGCACAGGCGAGCCAGCCTGCGGGATGTCCGCGGGACGGGCTTGCATCTACGCCGGCATCAGCACTCCACTAACTTAGAAGAAAGGGAGGGTATGGCTAAATCGAAGTCGGAAACAGGGCAAACATCAGGTCGGGCGCCACGCAGCCGTGGCCGCGGGCTGACAATTACCAAACAGCGAGTTCCCAGTCGTTTGGCGAAGCGCCGGCTGGGTGAGCGACTCAAGAACAATACGGCGTCATTCAATCAAGGTAATCTGGCGGACAAGTTTCGTAAAGAAGGGTACGACGAGCTGCCGTTGGACGAACTTCAAGACCGGCTCTCAAAAATGTCAGGCCCCTTGGCCGCTATCATTCTGAAGGGGAGAGTGTGATCGCATGCCATACTACTATTTCGACTCAACGGCTCTGGTGAAACGGTACAGCATGGAGCGCGGCACACGCATCATCAGCAAGCTCATGGTGAAACGGAGTAAAGTGGCAATCCTGCCGACGTGGTCCGTGACCGATTTTTATACGGCATTTGCAAATCGAGCCCACCATGGAGAGATCACCAGGGACGATTGTTACTCGGTGATTCATAAATTCGAGAGAGAATCACAGGAGGGTCTCTACCAATTCATTGCCCCGACGATGCAGACGTACTTAGCTACCAAAGAACTCGCATTAGAGTATCCTGCGCTCCGATCGCCACAGGTTCTGCACCTGGCTCTGGCGTTGGAACTCAAGCCTTTGCGGCTGACCGTCGTCAGTGCTGACACACAATTGCTGATGGCGTGTCATTCAGCGGGGCTCCATATCATTAATCCGGAAGAAGACTAATTCTGGGAAGTGCTGAGTGCTGGGAATGTAGTGGGCGGAAGAAACAGATGCTATCAGTGCTGATAGTTGGCGAACATCACGTTGGTGACAGTAATCTAACAGGATGCTGAAGATCCTCGCCCGGAAGGGCAGGGGTCTTCACTCGTCCCTCGGGTTCAGGGCTCCATTACGATACTTGTGCCAATAGTTCCAAGACTGCTTCATTCCATCCAACCGGCCCTATTCCTGGCGCACGAATCATTCCTGACAGCTGGATATCAGGGTCATAGGATCCATTTGGTTTCTGGACGAGAATCGGGTAATCCACCATAGCGAGCAGAGGGGCATCGTTGATACTGTCCCCGATCCCAACCGTTTCAATTCGTTCCGTTTGTCCCCTCATGCGTTGTTGTCGGTGGTAGCAGCGTAGGAGTACGGAAGCCGCCTCCCCTTTGTCATTCTCCCCCATTAGATGAAATAATCGTCCTCCTTTTGTCCATCGAAGTCCCCGAGTTACGATTTGCCGGCAGACTTCTTCGACGAGTGCCTGTGGACCCTGCAGGAGATAGGGCTCGTCGTATTCCCGTTGCTTGGCCAGAATGGCATCGGCATGTGGGAGTCCCGTCACCTGCATAATGGCTTCTACCGACAGGTCGCCAAAGCCTTGTAATGGGGTTTCAACAGCATCTTCGATTTGCTTCAGTACATCCCGCAACATGTGATAGGGAAGGCCTAATTCAATGACTTGGTAGGGAGATCTGGTTCGCATGCGCTCGAAGGGGAATTCGAAGAGGCCGTGAGGGATATACACCGCGCCGCCGTTTTCGACGATGAACGGGTCGCTGTGATCAAGACGTTGTCGAAGTGGTTCCATTTCGGCGCGTGTTTTACTCGACACCAATACGAGCGGAATGCCTTGCTCGCGGAGCGCAGCGAGTGCTGGAGCGGCCGCCTCGTAGGAATAGGTCATGCCGTCCAGGAGCGAGCCATCCAAGTCTGTAAACACAATCAAATTTGGCATAGTCTTGAGCTGTTACAAGTGATGGAGATCATCGACGGTGTTGGATTTGGATCGAGCCACCAGCCGCCGTTCCAAGAATCCTTTCGCGAGATCGGCTGCGCCGAGTCCGAATGCAATCGCTCCAGCCAGCACGATTCCTCCCCAGGTAATGCCGAATCCCACGACGACGATGTGTTGGGCAATGCCGAGTTGTTCCAACGCCATGGCCCACGCGAGGGCTTGGATCCCCCAGCGGGAACAGGTGGCGATGAGTCTGGCAGGAGGCAGTCCGGCGTTGACGGCGGCAATCAGGACGGCCCGCGATACAAAATTTGAGAGAAAGTACCCGGCCAGTAGGATCACCGCTGCCGTGACCAGATGGGGTACATAGGCCAGCAGTGACTGGGCGAACTGGTTGATCGGAGTCAAGTTCAAGGCCCCTAAGGCCGCGATCGACGCCAGCACCGTCACTATCCAATAGATGCTGCGACCGACAATGCGAGAGGGGTCGGTTTTGACTCCCCCTCGCAGGAGCGCCGCATTCATTCCCAGCCGATCACAGAGATGGTCGAATCCGATCACGCGAAGCAGCCGTTCAGCGAAGAAACCTAACGCCCATGCGGTGAAGAGGCCACCGAGCAAGATGATACCCATGGCGAGCACATTGGGCAGCACGTTCATTACCTGCAGCCCGAGCAATTCCAACGGTTTGAGAAGCGCTTGATTGATGAAGTTATCCATGATCACCTCCTGCATCAGTGGTCGCGTGGTGCAACAATGCCGGTGATACAGGTTGAAGTGTCGGCGGTTGCCAACGTTCAACCAAATAAGGTTTCATGCGTTCGAACGTGTGGCACAAGCTTTCAATTTTCTGTTCCGCCTCAGTGGAGGTCAGGCCTTGTGTCGCATAGACGAATGAGGCGGTTCGGCCTAAATACAGAGGGGTCAGGGCTTTGAGCAGGTGATCGCGCGGCATGATTCGTTTGTGGTAGGCGGTGGCTGCATCGTAGACGACCTGGACCCACAACTCATCAGGGATGCGGCAGTCGGTGCCGGAAGTCCCCTTGAGGTCGCGCAACTGAGTGAATGTGTCATCGGCCAGGATCTGCTGCCAGATGGGTTCAAGATCGGTGAGGCCCTGTCGATAATGCGACACCATCCGTTCCACGTTGACATGGACCGGTTCGACCCCGACCTCGTAAGGGAATCCAAAGAGTGGAACCGGTTGCGACCCCTCCCGCCGGGACCAGACGCTTTCATGCTGTTCCATTGAGGCAAAGAGCGCTCCCATCACTTGCATCAGCATGGCCGACAGATCGCCAGCAGGATCCTTTGGATTATGGATTTTTGCGCCGAGGAAGCTTTGGCAGACCCGTGCGCCGCTGGCAATGGCCTCCGTGGTCATCCAGATATCGATACCAAACCGTGCCACTTCCGACTCCCAAACATGCTGATCAAGATAGTGGGCTGCGAGAACACCGGAGAAACCGAACTCCCCGCCAATGGGCTGGCGAATCCGTTGCCCATAGAGCGCTCTGGTGAGCGGGTAGGCAAGACTGTTTGTGATCGTACCATCGTATTTGTGGCGCAGATAATAGGGTGCGACGTAGTCGTACCATTCCTCTATGATCGGACGGAGTAACAGTTCGATCCATTCCGGTGAAATGCTGCGGAGATCCGCGTCGACTACTGCGCAAGCTCTGGCCTTCAGCCGTCGCGCAATCTCGAAGATTGTCCGGAAGGCACTGCCTTTTCCTGGAATGCCATGGTAGGGCGTGATGATCCGATGCAAGACGCTTTGCCGATCGCCGATGAAGAGGTGTTGAAAGTCGACGGCGGTGCGGGCGACGAGAGCTGGCGTACCATCAGTAGAGCCGCCATCGGAGTTGACCAGAACGGCCCGACGGCCGGGGAAGTGTTTCGCGAGACCGACACTCACGGCCCGCACGACATGGCCGACCGTATCTGCATTGTTGTAGCTCGGAATCCCGACAAGAATTTCTGCTGAGTCAATGTCCTGGATGCGCGCTTCAGTCAGGGCAGTGAGTGGTGTGAGACTATTGTTCATGACGGCGTGGCTGCCGGTTCAGATGTGGGGTCCCAAACGTGATCTTCCTCAACGGCGTCGACCAGGCGATCAAAAATATCGGGTACCGCATGGGTCACTCGACTCCAGTTGGAAATCATGGGGACGCCCAGCGGATCGTCGAGGAACCCGTCGGTGGCCATTTTCATACCTTTCAAGAAGACTTCGACGGCCGTCCGTTCTTGGTGGCGATCGAACATGAGGCTGTTGATGGCCGCGTCGTTTTCGTAGCGACTGATCGCTTCCTGAGCGGCTTGCAAATACGTCGCCCGCAAGGTCTTGAGTACCCCGTCGGATAGGATGACGCCTTCGCTCGCCAGGTTTCTGAAGAGCGATTTCGTGATATCGACGCACATCTTGAGGAGCCCGGCATCGGGATTGTTATCCGAGAGTTCCTGGTGTTTATGGTCATAGGCATCCGCAATATCAGCCTGGCAAATTCGGCGCAAAGCGCAGTTCCGATACACCTCTGCGAGGACACCGATTTCGAGCCCCCAGTCACCTGGAATTCTGTTCGTCCAGGCCAGGTCCCGTACCATGGCGAATTCGCCGGCCAGAGGGTAGCGAAAACTGTCAAGAAACGTCAGGAGCGCGTGCGGCCCCACGAGCTGTTGAAGGCTTCGGATCATGGGGGTGATGAACAGCCGAGTCACCCTGCCATGGAGACGGTCAGTGACACGACTGTAATAGCCTTTACAGAACTCATAACCGAGATTCGAATTGGCGATGGGGTAGCAGAGGCGCGCCAGGTATTCCCGGCTATAACTTGTAATGTCGCAGTCGTGGAGTGCGATGACCTGGCTTTGGCTTCTGGCCAGCACATAACCGAAGGCTGTCCAGCAGCCTCGCCCCTTACCTTGCAGGCCGATATCGAGGTTATGATCGACCAGAAGTTTGAGGATGGCTTGAATGCGCGCCCCGTCATTCCAGATAAGGCGTACGCGCTGAGGGAGCACAGAAAAGAATTGCTTCGCCAGACGAAATTCCAAGGCCGAGGCGCGATCCAAGCAGATGACGATCTCATTGAGGTACGACACACCCTTAAGCGTTTCCACGATACTCTTCAACGCCGAGCGCCCCAATTCTGCGTAGAGGGAAGGGAGGACCAGTGCGATGGGATTGACGCGTCCATAACGCGCCAACTCTCTCTCAAGTTGGTCAACGTTCGGCTGTCCGAGACGGTGAAGCACCGTGACGACACCGTTTTGGTAGAAATCTGACATGGGGCCTCCGATGAGCGAGTCGCCTGCAGTGCCGGGTAAGAATTGGCAGCGGATCAAGAGCGGGCGTCAGAGACGTGTGCTGTATTCACCATGGTAGCGCCGTCTCATAAAAAACGGTGATAGTGCAACAAATGTGCAGGGGTTGTGCTACTAGGGAATGCCCTAGTTGTTGGGCATTTGAGGAGCGACCTTGGTGAGAGGTGAAAAGGGTGGTGGGAAAACCCTTCACTCCCAGCAGGCTCATCTACGTGCCTTAAGCTCTCTGGCCCCTCGTCCCAGCCATGCACCCATCTCACGGGAGAGTAGGAGGTACTTCGGTTTTCGTTCAAAATATGAATTAGTCAAGTCTGTAAAACCGACGGCTTCACCAGACTTTCCTCGTCGCGATCATCGTATCTGCCACCGAGGCGTTCAACTTTCTCGCTCACGCATGGACTGATTGTTGAACCGCATAGTCAAGGAATTCCAAGAGCAATCCGAAATCACTTCCTTTGCGAACCCACGCGAAGGCTCCCCGTTCGACCGCTTCGTGGGCCAAGTCGTCCTGCTCTGAAGAGAAGATCACTACAGGAGTTCCGGGCCACTTCACGCGGCAAACTGATAAGAATTCGAAGCCGTCCATCATTGGCATGTGATAGTCGGTCAGCACGACATCAATAGAGTGCTTTTTCATCTGCTCTAAGGCTTCTAACCCGTTTGCCGCCGAATAGACTATATATCCAGCACTGACGAGCCTGACGGACAGCATATAGCGCAAATCATGATCATCGTCGACGACCAACACGTTTTTGTTGTTCCGTTCCATAATGCTCTTTTCTCCTTTCTATCTATCCTTCCCGGTGACGGGAGATAACCTTTTCCGAGGAGGTTTCATACCCGATTAGCTTAGGATGAATCGCGCCACACCTGCGAATCACTACATTCAGTCCTTACCATTGTGATGGTGAGAGCGTGTCCATCAGCTGTATCCACGGCACATCTAGAAATGTCATCATCTTCTGCATCAATGAAAACCACTCCAGCGCGGTATGGAAAATTGGAACGTCAGTGGAACAACAGAGCAAACGGTGGACCGTGCGATGATGAAGAGTGTCCCTCAGCAAGGATCCATCGTGAAATCAACTAGATAGACATTTCTATGGAAGATGTACGGAGCCGTCGAGAAACGAGTGTTGATGGGAACAAGTTGTCGCCGAGGCCGGAAGAGATCAACGGGAATGCCTGTGGGTACGCGGACTTTAGACTGTTGGATACAAGTTGTCCCTGGCAGGAACAGGTTGACCGTTCATCGGATCAGCCTTGATCGTATTTGCGGAGCTTGCGGAGAAGTGTCTTGCGATGGATGCCAAGGATCACGGCTGCCTGACCGTGGTCCTGATCATGGGCCTCCAGCACGCGCCGAATATAATTTTTTTCCATCTCCTCCAGGGTGTCCCACCCACGAACCCGATCACTGTCTTGAGCCGTCACCGTCCGGATCGTCTCAGGCAGGTCCTCGGGGGTGATGATGGGATGAGGAGTCAAGGCAATGGCTCGCTCGATCACATGCTCGAGCTCACGGACGTTTCCGGGCCATGCATAGCGTGTCAGCAACGGAATGGTTTCCGGTGAGAGGCCGGTCACCGGCTTCCCCTTGGTTTGGCTGAATTTGTCGACGAAATACCGGCTCAGAAGCGGAATGTCTTCAATCCGATCGCGCAACGGGGGAAGTACAATGGTGACGACTTCCAGCCGATAAAAAAGATCCTCCCGAAACGTCCCGGCCTCGACGAGCGGTTTCAATGCTTTTTTCGATGCCGCGATAATTCTGACGTCAATTGCGCGAGGCGTCTCGCTTCCGACACGCCGGATCTCACGTTCTTGTAGCGATCGGAGTAACTTGCTTTGCATCACCGGTGAGAGATCCGCGATCTCGTCCAGGAAACAAGTACCCAAATGCGCCTGTTCGAGCAATCCCTTCTTGCGTGCGACAGCTCCGGTAAACGCCCCTCGTTCGTGTCCAAATAGCTCGGATTCGAGGAGTGTTTCGGCCAACGATCCCGTATCGATTGCGACGAAGGGCCCGTTGTTCCGAGTACTGTTGGCATGGATGGCGCGAGCGATCAACTCCTTTCCGGTTCCACTTTCTCCCTGGATCAGCACCGTGCTGTCTGTCTCCGCGACTCGCGCGACCAATTTATATACCTCGACCATTCCGCTACTGCTTCCCACGAGGTTGTCGAACCGGTATCGCTCAAGCAACTGGCCCCGCAGCGAACGATTTTCTCGCACTAATTTCTTATGTTCGAGCGCCCGTCGAACCACCAACCGAATGTCATCCACGATAAACGGCTTACTGAGATAATCGAAGGCCCCGGCCTTGATGGCATCCACCGCTGTCTTGAGCGATCCGAAGGCGGTCAGCAAGACCACCGGAATATCCGGCTCCCTCTCGCGTACGGCGGCCAGCAAAGCCAGTCCGTCCATCTCAGGCATATGAATATCGGTGATGACCAGGTCAGGCTGCCATTCGCCAAGTCGTCGTAGTGCGGTCTCCGCGTCCTCGGCAGTCTCGACCTCGTACCCCTCCTTGGCCACGACCTCGCGCAACAAGGCCAATGTTTCGGCGTCATCATCCACCACCATGACATGAGATGGTCGCAGCATCAGCGCGCTCCTCCATCGGTTGGAAGGACGATCGTAAAGCGTGAGCCTTTTTCCGGCTCGCTCTCCACTTTGATCTCCCCCCCGTGTGCCTGTACGGTTTCCAGCGCGCTCGCCAGCCCCAGTCCCGTGCCACGCCCGGCCCGCTTTGTCGTAAAGAATGGCTGAAAGATCTGTTCGAGCTGCACAGCGTTCATCCCGCACCCTGTATCGATGAGTTCGACTGCGACCCATGTTCGATGGCCCGGCTGCGCGATTGCGATAGGGGAAGAGACTCGCACAAACAGCGTGCCTCCGGTCGGCATCGCGTCGAGCGCGTTTTCGATCAAACTGTGGAACACCTCCTGGAGTTGCTGGGTATCAGCCTCGATTTTCTCAATCTGATGGCTCCATTCAGTGGCTAATGTAATCTTTCGGCGATCGAATTCCGGCTGGAAGAGAGCGAGACATTCCTCGACACAAGAATTCAGATCGACAGGAGATCGCACGGGCTCGGGTTTCCTGGCATACAACAACAAGTCTTGAATGATTTTCGATGTTCGTTCGATCTGCGCTTCCACCGTCTTCAATCGTTGCCGAGACTCTGTGCTCAGAGTCGAGTCCTCAGCCATGAGTTGGACATGGCCGGACAGCGCCGTCAAGGGAGTGCCGATTTTGTGCGCCACGGTTGCGGCGACCTGCCCGATGGCCGATAGGCGTTGCGCGCGCGCCGCATCGCGCTGCGCAGCCGAGAGCAGTTCGTTCGTGTGGGCCAGCGCCCGATTCTTTTGGAGCACCTCGGCAGTCGCCTCACCGACCTTCACCTGAAGGCTGTCGTTCATTGTCCGCAGGGATTCTGTCAATTGCGCATTGTCATGGGTTGCTTCCCTGATCTTCCTCACCATGTCATTGAAAGTGCCGGCAAGTTCCCCGAGTTCATCCTGTTCTTCAACAGGTACGGCCGAGGTCATGGTTCCTTGGGAGACCGATTCCACGGCGGTGAGCAATCGTTTCACAGGGCGATGCACCTTGAAGTACAGAAACAGATTGATCGCGACCATGATCGTCAATCCAGTCAGCAATCGTCTAGTTCTGGAAGCTTGCCGCAAGGATTCCAAGGCCTCATCCATTTGCAGAGTAGAAAACTCCGCATAGGTCGCTCCGACCACAACATTCTTCAAGAATATCGGCGCACCCAAAAAGACGCGATGGGTATTCGACCGATCTGCATAATCAATCAGGGGACGCCGTTGCTCGCGCACCCGCTGAATCAGCTCACGCGCTTTCTCTTGACGCGGGTGCGTGAGGAGAAGCAACTCCGTGGGGCCGGCGCTCGTGATCGGCTGGGGACTTCCTCCAGGTTCAACTGGAAACTCGTACAGTACGATGTTGAGTAGACCAGGCAGATTGGCCAGGATCTTTTCCAGTTCTTTGGTGCGTGCTTCCCGATTCGACAGTTGGGCAAGGCTGGTCACGTTCTGGTCAACTGATCGCCCGACGGCCAGAGCCGCGTCCCGGACATTGTCTTCCACCGTGTGCTGGATCGCGCGGACCTCAAGCCATTCAGTCGTAACCGCGGAGACGCCGACGATGGAGACGATGATCATTGTCATCTTGACTTGAAGGCTTAGTCGATGCCACCGGTTCAGCATAGGTCCATGGTAGTCCCTCATGTTTCCTTGTTCAATCGGAATTCGAGACAAGATGTCTGTCGTGGAATAAGTTGTCTCGCATCTTGGCGAGTCATCTACGGCTTTTCACGTCTCGTAGAAACGGTCACCAGGGTAAAACCTCGAATCTTCCGCGGCCTTACGGTGGCATGCTGCATAAGGCTGTATAAGATAATTGTTGGGCATCTGGTTTGCTCACTCCCCATGACAAGGTCCTCGAACATTGGAAGTAACACAACGTGACTGGACGAATTCTTCTGGTTGAGCCTGATGTCGTGCTGGGGGCTATTTTAAAAGAAGTGCTTGGCCACAGCGGGTATGAGGTGATTATCGTGAGCACGTTGAAAGGCGAAGGAGGGAACATTCATTCTGCGAGCGCCGTGATTCTGGATATTGACACGACATCTGCAGAAAAAGAACGTGCCTGGCTCGAAGCGCTTCAATCTTACGACGAGTCGCTGTCGATCATCTTGCTGGGTTTGCAAGTACCACAGGAACCGACCCATCGTCTGTGCTTAGATCTTGGCCGCCGGCAGACCAATGTGTTGACTGTGGTGCGGAAACCGTTTCGCAGCGAAGAGTTGCTCGATGCCCTTCGGCAGGTCCAAGAAAGCAGTTTGCCGGGACAGACAACCGAAATATAAATCGCTGGGCGTTGTGAGGAGCGCGTGATAGGCCGAAAGAGAGTTGGAAACCATGAGATGTGAACGCTGTGCCGGGTTGGTCGTGGTGGAACACTTTATTGGAGGTGCGACTTCCATAGGAGGCTGGGCCTATGGCGGATGGCGGTGTGTCAATTGCGGTGCAATCGGGTTATCCGGGCAAATAGGGGCTCATCCGGTCATCCGAAGTGTCGCAGGAAACGAAAAATCCGGCAGCCGAAGCCAGGCACCGGGAACTAAGTTTCATCGGCATGAATAGCAATCGGATCAGGCGAAGTCCAGTGGGTGAACCAGTGTGGCGCATTTCACGGTTGAATAGACTCAACGCTTCCGGTGCGAAGAGATCTCTAGTGGAATGATATTGATTGCAAGACGTGCGGCACAGCGTTAATGCGTGCGCCAAGGCACAGTGCCTGCTCGATGACGGAAGGATCCTCGGGTCATGACCAGTCTGCAGCCCATCGTTCGCGGGGAGAAAGAAACATCCGGTCAAGTTAAGTCGGAATGGCTGGGCGCGGAAGCACGTATCTATATCTCCCCGCACAGGCTGGCAGGAAATCGATTAATGCTTCGTGCCCGGCGGCTCCGTATTGCGGCCTTACTGCTTTCGTTCTGCTCCGGAATCGCAACGGGCCGCTGTCTGGCCTTGGTGGTTTGCAGCCGGTTTGGAAGCCACGATCGCCGTGTTGGATATGGCAAACGCGCTGAACCTTTCAAGGTTTCGAGGGAGGCGGCGGCATGTCTCGATTAATTGGTTGCATGATCGTTCTGCAGTTCAGCCTCAGCCTCCTTGGTCCCATCGTTGTGGCCCAGGTTGAGACGTCTCCTCAAACGATCAAAGGCGATCTGTGGTCGATCAAGGGCGATGTGTGTGGTATCAAAGACATCTCCGGAAGGCTGGTGTATCTCCACGTTGACAAAAATACGAAGCATGGGCGGCTCTTGGTTCCCTGCGAAAAAATCGAAGTTGATGTGATGTGTGACTCTGGTATACGAGTCGCCGCATTACGACCAACGAAATAAGCTAATGATGAAAGGAGCAGAGTGATGAGAATTGCCCAGGTTGCCCCCTTATGGGAGAGTGTTCCACCGAAACTTTATGGAGGAACGGAACGGGTCGTGTCCTACCTCACCGAAGAATTGGTTCGGCTCGGTCACGATGTGACCATGTTCGCGAGCGGAGATTCAATCACCACCGCTCGTCTAGAATCGGTATGCAGTCACGCGCTCCGTCTACATAAGGGGATCTTCAACCGCGAGGCGGCTATGATGATGCAGATGGAGCAGGCATTGGGAAACCTCAGCGACTTCGACCTCATTCACTCCCATCTGGATTTCTTGGGTTTTCCTTTTGCCCGGCGGAATCCGACTCCAACGGTGGCCACATTCCATGGTCGGCTTGACCTCCCAGAACTGGAGCCGGTGTTTCGTGAGTATGGGGAGTTGCCGATCGTGTCGATTTCGGATGCCCAGCGGAGACCGGTCTCTTGGGCTAATTGGCAGGCGACCGTCTACCACGGTTTGCCGCGGGATCTCTATGGCGTACATCCGAGTCCTGGAGGCTATCTGGCATTCCTGGGGCGTATTGCCTTCGAGAAGCGACCGGATCATGCAATTGAGCTTGCCAAGCGGGTGGGGATTCCCTTGCGGATTGCTGCGAAGGTCGATCCAACAGATCAGGAATACTTTCACACCGAAATCGAGCCGCTTCTCTCTGATCCATTAATCGAGTTCATGGGTGAGATCACTGACGCTGAGAAGAACGAGTTTCTAGGTAATGCCACAGCGTTAGTGTGCCCGTATGACTGGCCTGAGCCCTTCGGCCTTGTGTTGATCGAAGCGCTCGCCTGCGGAACGCCAGTACTAGCTTATCGGCGTGGCTCCATTCCTGAAATCATTGAAGACGGCGTCACCGGATTCATCAGCGAGGGACTCGACGAGATGACGGCGGCCGTCCAACGTATTCCAGAGATTGATCGGCGTCGGTGCCGCAAGACATTCGAGCAGCGGTTCAGCGCGGAACGAATGGCACAAGACTATATTCGAGTGTATGAGCAGGCACTCGGTAACACCTGTGAAAGGGGTGCAGAGACCACAAACTTCATCTCCTGGCCTATCTTCTCGCCCAGTGTCTAAACGGGTAGGGGCAGTCTCCAGCCTGGAGGAAGACAGGGAGAAGGCTTTCTTCAGCTTCAGAAGGAGGTCCAAAATGAAGATTCTGACGTCGAGCAGTGTTGCCATGGCAATGGTCATTGTCAGCATTGTAGCCGTTTTGGGGACTCGGGCGGAGGCACGGTCGGCTTCAGAATCATCACCTTCGAAGATTGTGATAGGCAAAGTGTCTCAGGTCGAAGGGGAATTTCATATGGCCAAAGATCTCCACGGCCAAGACACACTTGACATCGTGGACAAGTCCTATGTCATCACGGATCAAGCAGGTAAAGAGGTGCGTCTCGAACTCAGCTATGACACCAAAGTCCAGAAGAAGGTTAACCCAGGGGACAAGATCGAAGCCAAGATCTCATCCAAAGGCCAGACCCTCTCGGTCACCCGACTCGAGCCATAACTCACGAAGCCGCCTATGCAGAGTAAGACCATGTCCATTTACCCAAGCAAACGTATCAAGCGGTTACTACGATGAGAACGATTGCCGTGATTCAGGCCATCCAGGGCCGCTATCAGGAAGCCGAGCGATTCATTCGTCGTTCGCTTGAGATCAGCGAAAAACCCTTGGGTCAGAGCATCCTGAGGCGGCGGCAAGCCGGAAGGTGTTTGCCTAATATGAGAACTAGCCCCACTGACCGCCACTGAGCGGATGTGACCAAGGCCTAGGGTATTTACGAGCTGTTTCCAGCCGGAGTTTGGAGTCATATCTTTGGTTGAAGAGTAAGGGAGACTTGGCCGTGGCCGACAACGATAAGGCGATGGGAGTTCAGACAACCTCAGGGTGGGAGTTGTTGCGGACGAAGAGTTTTGGTCTTCTGTTTTCCGGTCAGGCCGTTTCCCAGATTGGCGACAGCATGAACAAGGTTGCTCTTCTGTGGTTCGTGTATGAACTGACGGGGTCAGCCTTCAAGATGACAGTGGTCGGATTGCTCCAGACGATTCCGCCGTTGGTCTTCGGCCCGCTCATTGGCGTCTATCTCGATCGGATGAAGAAAAAACCGGTGCTGATCTGGGTGGACCTCATCCGTACGGGGTTGGTCGCACTCATCCCATTGCTGTATGCCATGGAGGCTCTGACGCTCGAACGGCTTTACGTGCTCGTCTTCGCGACGTCGATCGTCTCTACAGTTTTCGGTCCAGCGCTGGCGTCGGCTGTTCCGCTTCTCGTGCCTCGCGCTCAACTGACTGCCGCCAATGCGCTGATTCAAAGCACGACCAATATTGGTCTCCTGATAGGACCAGCAGTCTGCGGTGTCGGTATTGCCATGATCGGTGCCCACAATGTTCTGTACCTCGATGCGGCCACGTTCCTGGTTTCTGCCTTGTGCCTCATGCCGATCTACCTGAATGAGACGCTGGGCGTGCGCACACGCGTGGCCGACGGATCAACGATCCTTCAAGATCTTTTGGTTGGATTTCGATTTGTCTTCGTCCAGCACCGGACCGTTTTGCTCCTCATGCTCACGGCTACTCTCTACAGTTTGGGCGCGAGCGCCTTCGTGTTCTTGCTGCCGGTGTTTGCAACGCAACTTCTCGATGCGAGTGCCATCGAACTCGGGTGGCTGTGGTCATCGCTCGGGATAGGTATGCTGGGCGCATCTGCCTGGCTGGCTTGGATCAATCAAGGAGATCTCCAAAACCGCTTACGGTTGATTTCGGCTGCTCTGGCCGTCGGCGCCGTCGCGGTTTGTGTGCTTGGCATGCTAGAGGCGCCGGTCATGGCCGCTGCCCTCATTATCGTGTTCGGCGGCAGCACCGCCGTGTTTACGCCGATTGTGTGGGCGATGTTGCAAGAATTGACGCCTGAGCCTCTGTTAGGCCGTGTCTTTACCACTTTTAGCACCGGCGCCATGGCCTCTGCTATGGCCGGAATGGCAGGGTTCGGTTGGCTGGCGGATGCCGTCGGACCTGCAGCGAGCCTCGTGGGTATTGGGGCGCTGTTGCTGACCACGGCGGCCGTCGCGGCTGCCTTTAGCCGACGACCTCACAACACACCGACCCCCGATTTCATTCCAGCGTGAGACGATTCCATCGTGTTTCATCACCTAAGCTGATCTCGATGGAAATGAACGTTAGAGATGTGAATCGGTCCCAGCTCCAGCGCGGCAGTTTTGGGCCAGGCTCGGCTCTCCTGGCACTCTGCATGTGTGTCCAACTCACTGGTCAGCTCACGAGTCCTGTACCTGCACAGAGTGAGCAGCGTTCGATCACATCAGCTCAGACTCCCGCCGATCAGAGGAAAATCGCGGATTCCAAGGTTCCTGCCAAACCGCAGAACGAAGTACCTCCCGCCCAGTCGTCGGCTCAGGAATCAAAGCCGGTCCAGCCGAAGCCACAGGCATCCAAAAGTGAGGAATCGAGGGGGAAACAAGACAGTGGAGTTGAGGGAACAGAGAAAGAAAAGGAGGGCACGGGCAGGAAAGCCGTGTCCTCGCTAATCCTGACGGTCAAACTTGCTTTGCTGGGAGATCCCCGCCTCTTTCCGTACGAGATCGAAGTGGAAACCGGGTCGGACGAGGTCACGCTTACGGGCAAAGTGTCTAGCGAGGCAGAAAAAGCTGTGGCGGCGGACATTGCGAGCACGGTACCGACGGTGAAATCTGTGTCGAACAAGTTGGAGGTCGTCAAAGAACTGCTGGAAGTTATCACGCACAAACAAGACGACATCATTACTCGCCATGTCAAAGAGCGATTTGCCAAAAGTGCTACCGTCACTGCCGCCAATTTCGACGTGAAGACGGACCAAGGAGTGGTGTCGCTGAGCGGCGCTGTCCGATTCCAAGTCATTGTGTTGGAAGCTGTAGAAGCGGCCAGGCAGGTCCCGGGGGTGAAAGCTGTGAAGACGGACAAGGTCAGGATCGAGAGTGAGGGATGAGGTCTTGGCAGGCTTTGATGATCAACCGAGTTGCTGCGCACCAGGACGGGACTATACAAGAAGAGACCCGCGAAGTGAGTCGTTGGCGTCTGCTGTTTTCGCGAGATTTTGGATTGATCTGGACCAGTCAACTGGTCTCCCAAGTTGGCGACGGTATATCGAACCTTGCCCTCCTCTGGTTCGTATATTCGATTACCGGTTCTCCGGTAAAAACTACCATCATCGGACTCCTTCATACGATTCCACCCATCGTGCTCGGTCCCTTTATCGGCGTCTATGTAGACAGGTTGCCGAAAAAACTCTTCCTTATCGGATCGAACGCATTGCGGGCTCTGCTGATCGGAATCATTCCCTGCGCCATCCACACCGAGACCTTCACGGTCAATCTCTTGTACACCCTTGTCTTTCTCGACGCGGTGGCGATGGCGATGTTCAGTCCGGCGCTGACGTCGTCGGTGCCTCTGATTGTCTCGCGCACACAATTCACGGCAGCGAATGCCATGATTCAGAGCACGACCAGCTTGGGTATCATTTTCGGTCCCGCAGTGAGTGGGATAGGGATTGCCCTGTTCGGTTCACAGGAAGTGCTGTGCCTGAACGCGGCCACGTATCTTATGGCTGCGCTATGCCTCGGGTTAGTGCGACTGGGAACAGCGGAGCCGTTTGCTGGACCAAAAAAGATCGGCGGTTCATTATGGCACGACCTTACGGAGGGACTGGCCTTTGCCGTGACCAAACAACGTGTTATTTTGCTGCTGATCGTGACTGCGGCATGTTATGGATTCGGCGCCAGCGCCCTGACGACGTTGTTTCCTGTCTTCGCGAGTAAGCTGTTGGGTCTGGGGCCAGTCGAAGTGGGCTACCTCTGGTCTGCCCTGGGAGTCGGATTGCTCGTCATGTCGATCGTCCTCCTGTGGTTCACAGAATGGACCCTAGCCTCCCGAATCAACATCATCGTCTGGACGAGTGCGTTGAGTGGTTTGGCGATTGAGCTGCTCGGCTGGACGAAAGACATCTATCTGGTCACTTTCCTCATGATGGTGATTGGAGGAGGGATGGGAGCCTTTACTCCGATCGCCTGGGGTGTTGTGCAAGAGCTGACGCCTCGAATGATGGTAGGGCGCATTCTAGGTCTCTACGGCGCAGGCGCGATGACGGCTGCCATCAGCGGGATCAGCATGTTCGGCTGGGTTACAGAACGGTTTGGTGAATCGAACGGAATCGCGGGCATTGGAGCGATCTTTCTTCTCACTGCTTCCCTCGGGGACTGGTTGAGCCGATCGATCCGAAACCGATGAAAGGGACTCATGGATAATATCGATCGCCGGACTGATCAATGCCACATTATTACCTCCTCGTCGCTGATCTATGACGACATTGAAGTTCTGAAGCAGGGCGACACGTTCGGCCTGTTCGATCGAAACGGTGACATCCATTCTCATAAAACAGCCTCTCACGGCCTCTACCACGAAGGGACGCGTTTTCTGTCCCATTTCGAGCTGACCATGAATGGGGAGCGCCCGTTGCTGCTCAGCTCGAGGGTCAAGGAAGACAATGTCGTGTTGAACGTCGATCTCACAAATCCCGACATGATTCATGGGGGACAGGAAAAAATCGCTCGCGGAGCGGTCCACCTGTCTCGGACTCGATTCTTATGGCAAGGACATTGTTTCGAGCGTCTCCGAGTCCACAACTATAGCTTCCTTCCCGTTTCGGTTCGGCTCTCCTTCTTGGTTGATACCGATTTTGCCGATGTGTTCGAAGTCCGTGGAACGAAGCGAGATCGGCGAGGCCGACGCTTGGAGACCGTCACATCCAAGGATGGAATGTCGATCGGGTATGAGGGGTTGGATCATGTGGAGCGATGGGTCACCGTTCGCTGTACACCTGTTCCGACGGCAGTTCATCCCGGTGAGATCCGCTTCGATACGCTCTTGCCGGCCAGAGAAGTTGTCGAGTGGGATCTTACGATCTCCTGTGAAGTCGACAAGAGAATCAAGTGTGATCTCCCGTATGAGAGCGCGTTTGTCGAGGTAGAACGAGCGCTCTATTCCGCCAGGGCCGACGATTGCCTCATCGTGACATCGAATGAGCAATTCAATGCCTGGCTGAATCGCTCGCTTGCCGACCTTCACATGATGGTCTCAGACACCCCCGACGGCCCATACCCATACGCTGGCGTCCCATGGTTCAGTACCCCGTTCGGACGCGATGGCCTCATCACTGCATTCGAGTTTCTGTGGGTCAATCCAAGCATTGCCCGGGGTGTGTTGGCTTATCTGGCGGCGACCCAGGCAAGGGAGGTTGTCCCGGAACAGGATGCAGAGATCGGCAAAATTTTGCATGAAACACGCAAGGGAGAGATGGCGACACTCAATGAGATTCCGTTCGGTCGTTACTACGGCAGCATCGACTCGACGCCGCTGTTCATTATGTTGGCCGGAGCCTATTACGAACGGACGGGCGATCAGGCTTTCATCACACAGATCTGGCCGAATATTGAGCTTGCATTGCAGTGGATTGATTGTGCGGGGGATCTCGATGGCGATGGTTTCGTGGAATACAGCCGCCGGTCGAAAAGTGGGCTCATCCATCAAGGATGGAAAGATTCGCAGGATGCCGTATTCCATGCAGATGGCAGCTCCGCCGAAGGGCCCATCGCACTTTGCGAAGTGCAAGGTTATGTGTTTGCCGCCAAGCGGCGCGCGGCTGAATTAGCTCTGGCGCTGGGCCACATGGAGCAGTCCAAGCTTCTCCTCAAGCAGGCGAATAAGCTTCGTACTCAATTCGAGCGAAGCTTTTGGTGCACCGACCTCTCGTCATATGCGTTAGCCCTGGATGGGTCCAAGCAGCCCTGTCGAGTCAGAACTTCGAATGCCGGCCACTGCCTTTGGACTGGTATTGCCGACCGAAAGCACGGCATGAGAACGGCCAAGACCTTAGTGGGCGAGGAGTTCTTTAATGGATGGGGTATCCGAACCGTCGCGGCCACTGAAACTCGCTTCAATCCGATGGCGTACCACAATGGATCGGTCTGGCCGCACGATAATGCCCTTGTCGTAGCCGGCATGGCTTCCTACGGATTCAAACAAGGCGCACTGAAGATTCTTTGCGGACTCTTCGACGCCAGCCTATTTATCGAGCTGCATCGGTTACCTGAACTGATCTGCGGGTTCTCGCGCCGGCCCGGTGAAGGTCCGACGCCTTACCCGGTGGCCTGTAGTCCTCAGACCTGGTCATCGGTCGCGCTGTTCCTGCTGCTCCAATCCTGTCTCGGTTTGCTAATCGAAGCCCCGCGGGCTCGCCTTTCGTTCTCTCAACCGGTCTTGCCGCCGTTCCTGGAGCATATACAGATAAAGAATCTCAGGATTGGAGATGCCGCAGTTGACCTCTCGCTTGAACGTCATGCGCAGGATGTTGACATAAACATTCTGCGGCGGGAAGGCCGAGTCGAGATCGTCGTCACGAAATAACTGAACACATCAACTACGTTCATTCTGCATGACGATGCTCTCATCGAGACATCTTGTCCAGGACGGACAAGATGTTCCATCCCCACACAATCGCTTATGTGACTGCGACTTGTGTTGAACTCGTCAGGCAGTCGTATCCAACGAGTCTGCTCGTCAGTCGATATCCATAACCGATTATTTGACTTGGGGTGAGGAGGCCGCAGGTCTGTATTCATTGTAAACATTGACGGTTATCCGAATCGGAAGTTTCGTTCTGTTGAAGCGGTCTGAGTCTTGCATTTTGTCATGACATGCGGCTGAAGAATCCATTTGACACTACTGTTCAGAAAGAGAGGTCCTAGGAAAGCTATGAATCTCTCTCAGTCAGTGGCATTTCCTGATGAGCAGAGGAAGAGGAACATTGGAAGATTGCCAATCCTACGCAACCTGGAAGGTCCTATCTGTGCTCATTGCGGAAGCCTGCAATATTTCCTCGTCTTCCGCGTGAGCGGTGATGGCCGGAATGGAATCCTTGCGGGTCGATGCAGCCGTTGCCGCAACCCCCGAGAGTTGACCGCGAGCGAAATCGAAGGGGGATGCCATGCCTAATTATAGAACCATGGACAAGAACAACAGGAGGATAGAGTCATGAACGAGCAAACACGATGTACATGGATGAGCATGACCACCTTCTTTGCCGGTCTTCTCGCTGGAATCTGCACCGGCGTGTTGTTTGCAGCTCAATCAGGTTCTCGGACACGCCGCCAACTCCACAGTTTGGCTAAGGATCTGCAGGAAGAGACGAGTCACATGTTCGGCAACGCCAAGGCATCGATCGGCACGGCGATTGGGCAAGGCAAGAGTCTCGTGGGGTGATCGACCACGAGATTGTGGCAAAAGATCATTCGACGCAGGGAGGAACGGTGCAGCGTGCGCTCATCCGCCGCCTATGACCGTGGCCGGGATCATTCCGAATAAAGGGTGCCTTGTCAGGAAAGCAATCTCCATCTCCTCACTCAAGGACATGGTTGGAGTAGAAGTCGGACAGCACCTGACTCGCGGGAACTAGCGGCATATCATCAGGAGAAAAGCCTATGCGCTGCCAACGTTGTCAAGGCTGTATGATCAGCGATCATTTTATGGACCTTATGAACGTGACCGGCGAGATGGATTTTAATGGGTGGCGCTGCCTGAATTGCGGAAACATCATCGACCCCGTCATTGTGCGCCAGCGTCAGTCGATAGCGAGTATCCCCGTGAAATCGAGGCGGCGCTGGTGGGGAGTCGCTCTCCTATATTCCGGTTCGTGAAGAAGCAGAAGGATTACGACGACGCGTCCAAGTCCCTACGTGCGGCACCGGTTTCTCATCACGCAACATCTTCAAGAGTCTTTGCGACGGTTCATTTATCTCCAGCAAAGAGCTCGGAATGGTGGAAAGGGCGTGATGGTGAGCACATCCACAGAAGGAAGGAGGACGTAATGTCCAATTTGATTGTTGTTTCAAACCGCGAACCCTACGAGCATAACTTCATCGACGGCCGTGTGGTCTGTCAACATACAGATGGGGGATTAGTTTCAGCCTTGGACCCAGTCTTGAAACGTATCGGCGGCACGTGGGTGGCTTGGGCTAGCGGAGATGCCGATCAGGAAGTGCCGTGCCAAGTCGAAGGTCTTCCTGTTCCTCCTGATTCCCCGGCGTATCGACTGCGGCGAGTCTGGCTGGAGCCCGCTGTGGTCAGAAACGGTGGCCAGGGCTACGCCAACCAAGTCCTGTGGCCGCTCTGTCATGTCACACTGGATCGGGTTTCCTACCGCAAGGCGTTCTGGTCCGGCTACCAGGCGTTGAACCGCCGCTTCGCCGACACGGTGTTGGACGAGTTAGACAAGCAACCTGCTTCTGTGTGGATCCATGACTATCACCTTGGGATTCTTCCGGCGTTGATCAAGAAAGAATCACCCGGTACTACCATCTGCCATTTCTGGCACATTCCTTGGCCGGGACCGGACGTACTTCTCATCCTGCCGGAACGGCGAGAGTTAATTGAATGTCTTCTAGCAGCCGATTGTCTCACCTTCCAGACTATGTCTTATGCAACGGCGTTTGCAGATTGTGTGACGAAGTTTTTGGATGCTTCGGTCTCCGTCGATCCGTTTAAGGGAATCGTGCTGTATCGCGGGCATAAGACCATACTGACCGCACATGCGATCAGTGTGCATTTTGATCAGTTGTCAGATCTTGCAAAATCAACGGAAGTCGAAGACCTTATGGCTCGCACACGGCGCCGCCTGGGCGTTTCGCGTGGGGTTCGAATCGGGCTCGGAGTCGATCGCCTGGATTACACCAAGGGTCTGATGAAACGTCTGTGGGCTTTGAAGGATTTCTTTGACCGATACCCCGAGTTTTGCGGGAGGTTCACCTTTCTTCAGGTGGCCATTCCGACTAGAAGCAATGTTGAAGCTTACCGCCAATATCGGGATCTCATCAGAAAGACCGTGGCGGAGATCAATGAGCAGTTCGAGTTGCCGCCGGAAGGAAAAAACAAGGGATGGAAGCCGATCGAGTATATCGAAGGACGCGTGACCCCGCTCACACTCGTGACGTACTACCGGATGGCTAACCTCACACTTGTCACTTCTGTGTACGACGGGATGAATCTCGTGGCCAAGGAGTATGTGGCTTCGCAGGTTGATGAGGCCGGCGTCCTTGTGGTGAGTCACCTGGCCGGAGCCGCGGAAGAACTGAGCGGAGCGCTGGTTGTGAATCCCTACGACCAGGAAGGAATGGCTGATTCGATCAAGCGGGCGCTGGAGATGCCTGAAAACGAACGACGAGAGCGTATGAGGCAGATGCGCATTCATCTCAGCATGCATGATATTTATCACTGGGCTGAGATTTGTTTACGTGATGTTGATACTGAAGTCGATCAGTTACAGAGCGTATGGGGATGAACTCATGGCGTCGCTTCGAGCCAGACTTGCGGCGATTCCGATGAATCGCCTGATCCTATTTCTGGATCTCGACGGTACGCTCGCGCTTATCGTGCCGTGCCTGAACCTGGCGCGACTGAATCGGCTGATGAAAGAGACGTTGCGGAAACTTGCGGGCCTGCTACCGAAGGTATCTCATGGCTGCTAACGTGAACAACCTGAGCGACGTAGGGATTGCGCTAGGCGTTTCTCCTGTTTCAGAAGGACGTCGACCAATTCCTACGTTGCTCGGTCAAGGAATGAGACGACGTATCCTTATTTTGGGTGGGGGTCGATTAACCAAAGATCTCTGTGAAGTTTTAAATGGGAAATGGCCTCAGTTCACGGAGGTTGTGGGGATTTTGGACTGCGATTCGAGACAAGTTGGCCAGTGTATTGCCGGTCACAAGATCATAGGAACCTATGATCTTGTCAGTGAAATTGCAAACCAATACAACGTTGGTATCATTGCCATTTGTGTAGAGGATCGGCGGGCTACACTGCCGATGGAGTTGCTGCTCGACCTGAAAATGAAGGGACGAGAGATAGTTGACGGTGATCGCCTATACGAAGAACAGGCCGGTCGCCTATCGATTGACCATCTAAAACCGAGTGCCTTGATTTTCTCTCAAGGATTTCGAAACCGTTGGTTGACCATGCTAAATAAACGTGCCTTAGACATTTGCGTTTCCATGGCTGGCATGATTGTTTTCCTTCCGCTCTTGTTCATATTAGCTGTACTGATTAAGCTTGACTCGGCCGGGCCTGCGTTCTACCGGCAGACTCGCATAGGACTTCGAGGCCGGCCCTTTACGATATGGAAATTCCGATCTATGCAAGAAGATGCGGAGGCGAGTGGACCTTGCTGGGCTTCTGCACAGGATCCACGAATTTCTCGTGTCGGATATTGGCTGAGAAAATAGAGGCTGGATGAAATTCCCCAGCTAATTAATGTTCTCAAAGGTGAGATGAGCCTCATCGGACCGAGGCCTGAACGTCCTATGTTTGTCGAGAAGTTGCGGACCCTCATCCCTTACTATGATATACGGCACACATGTAGGCCCGGCATTTCAGGCTGGGCACAAACGAGATTCCGATACGGATGCTCTCGGGAGGATGCTCATATCAAGCTGCAATATGATCTTTACTATGTGAAGCATCATTCGTTTTGTTAGATTTCAAGATCATGATTTCTACTATACGAGTTGTTTTGCTGGGTGAAGGAGCACGTTAGTGCCCATGATGCTCGCGCACGATGTCAGAGGGCTGAACGACGAGCCTGCGCGCGACAGTCGCATGCCCACGCTTGAAGCAACTGCCTCATGAAGAGTACACGTTAAGGGCGATCGGTGGAAAGTCGTTTTGCAAGACGATGGGCCAGTCGAACCATACCGGCCGAACGATCAGCTGGGTTGAGCAGCACATTCAGGACATGCAAATGGCTGGAGTCGGCCAAGGCGGCGGTGAGCCCTCGCTCGAACTCTCCTTGGCTTGCGATCCGCATCCCAACTCCGCCGCCGATCATGTCGCAAATCCGTTCATAGCGCCATTCATGGACATCGTTGAAGGGGCCTTCGAGAATCTCCCGTTCAGTGGAGTAACCTCGATTGTTCAGCACGACGACGATCGGTGTTTGACCATATCGCAAGGCGGTCGACAGTTCTGTTCCGGTCATTTGAAATGCGCCGTCGCCCACTAGCACGATCGGTCGAAGCGTGGGATCGGCAAACGAAGCGCCCACGGCTGCCGGGACGGCAAATCCCATCGAGGTGTAGTAGGCTGGAGCGATGAACTCGAATCGCCCGTGGACATGGAGATCGGCTGCTGCAAAGAGCGATTCTCCGACGTCGGCGATTACAAGGGTGTGTTCATCCAATAGACTATCCAGGTGGCGGAAGAGTCCATTCAAGGTTACGGGGGCATCCAGCGCAATCGTGCCTTGTGCCACGGCGAGCGGTGGCGGCAGTGGGCGAGAAGGAAACGAAGGAAGGGGATTGCTCACCAGTGCCTTCACGAAGTCTTGAAACCGGATAGCATCGTAGCGGTGGTGTTTGATGGCTACCCGATCGGCTGTCGCGTGAATCGTGCGACCTTCCGTCAGCAAGGGCGAATCGGCATTGAGATCTTCGACATCGGACAAGATCGATCCCAGGATCAGCAGACAGTCGGATGCATTGATGAACTGTTGGACCTCTTCACGGGCGATGAGACCCCCGTAGACTCCGACGTAGAGAGGGTGGTCTTCACGAATGATGGATTTGCCCAGTAGGGTCGAGGCGATGGGGACGTTGAGCTGCTCAACCAGGCGAATCAGATCGTCTTGCAGGCCGAATCGCCCGATCTCCGCACCGGCTAAGATAGCAGGCCGGCTGGCTGAGACCAACATGGCGCGGACTTCAGCGATAGCTTCATCCAGCGCGGCTGCATCGCTCGGTTCATCGTCGAGGCACAAGGGTCGTACCGGGTTTGCCAGTGGCGTATGCACGAGATCGCGAGGGATTTCGATATAGATTGGGCGGCGATAACGCAACAGTGCTGCAAAAGCTCGATCCATTTCTCGTTCGGCGGTTGAAGGATCGTCCAGGGAGATGGCGGCCACCGTGATCTTCTCGAAGACATCGCGTTGTGTGGAAAAATCCCGCACCATATGGTGCAGGTAAGGTGTCCGAACACGTTCTGAGAGTCCTGGCGATCCGGTAAGTAGGACCACCGGCGACCGTTCTGCATAGGCACAGGCGATCGCGTTCACAGTATTGAGCCCGCCGACACAATAGGTTACACAGACCGCTCCGATGCCGCTGATACGCGCATAAGCATCCGCCGCGAACCCCGCACTATCCTCGCGCGTAGTCCCGACATGTTGAATCGGTGACGCCTCGATCAATTTGTAAAGGCTGAGAACATAGTCGCCGGGGATTCCAAAGATATGACGGACTCCCAACTGGTGGAGTCGATCGATTACGGCGGACCCGATGGTCGGTATTCGTGTCATCGTGGAGCTTCCTGGATTATGGAGTGGAAAACAGGGGGTGCGTCATGGGTAAACGCAGCAAACCACAGTGAACGTCAGTCGTCAAGCGAGCAATTGCATTCGGGAGGGCTTGACGTTCGGTTCGCGCCATTGGATAAGTACGCTATGGCCATTTATGACGACAGTCCACGAGGACGCGTTCGCCTCTCTCGTACATGCGCGGTCGAGACATTAGGGCATCTCTGGATCTATGCCGGTTACGTCGAGGAGGTCATCGGTGAGCCGGATTCAGGCGATGTAGTCGATGTCATAGCGCCGAATGGACGATTCTATGCCAGAGGTCTCTACAATCCGGCGTCCAAGATCCGGGTGCGGATACTAACCTTCGACAATGAACCCATTACAGAACAGTTTTGGAAGGAACGACTTGCGCAGGCTATCAGGCTACGTCGGCGAATCGTCACCGGCGCCAATGCGTATCGCCTCATCTATGGAGAATCGGATCGATTGCCTGGCTTGATTGTGGATCGGTATGATGATGTCCTGGTCATGCAGACATTGTCCTCCGGTATGGATCGGCGGAAAGACTTGCTGGCCGATCTCCTCTGTCAGGAATCCGGAGCCAAGCGAGTATACCTGCGCAACGATGCCAAGAGTCGTAGGTTGGAGGGGCTGCCGATAGAGAGAAGATTTCTCCGGGGGGGTGGTGCGACGATGGTCGAAATCCAGGAGGGGTCGGCTCGATTTCTCGTCGATATGGAACGAGGACAGAAAACCGGTTGGTTTTGCGATCAGCGAGAGAATCGTTTGGTGACAGCACGGTTCGCGGCCGGCACGGAGATGCTGGAGGTGTTTGCACATAGTGGAGCGTTTGGGATTCACGCGGCGCTCGCCGATGCGAAGTCTGTCGAAGGGTTGGATGTGAGTGAGGAGGCCCTGACGCTAGCACGCAACCATGCGGTGCTAAACAAGGTGGACGATCGCTGTGTCTATCGATCGGCGGATGCGTTTGAGGAGATGCGAAAGCTGTACTGGGCCGGTCGACGCTATGATCTGGTGTTACTCGATCCCCCGGCATTTGCCCGCAATAAACAGGCCGTGCCTCGTGCGCTGGCTGGATACAAAGATGTGAATCTACTTGGGATGCGACTCACCAGGCCGGAGGGATTTCTGGCCACGAGTTCCTGCTCCCACCACGTGACTGAACAGGAATTTTGGACTAGTATTCGCCTCGCCGCACGAGATGCGAAACGGCAGGTTCGGTTGCTTGAACAACGTGGACAGGGCAGCGACCATCCTACTCTTGCCAGTATGCCGGAGACACGGTACTTGAAGTATTTCATTCTGCAAGTGTTGTAAGTATATGGTCAACATGATGAGATTATCTCTCCTGTCTCATGAAGTGCCCGAGGCCAAACACAAGATACGCTTCAGGGTTTTGGCCAGTGCCTTCGACTAGTCGCTAGGTGGTTCGAAGTGGCCTGACGGGCGGTTCTGCCAGGGGATCGTCGCCTGCTTAGCTTGTTTGACGAGACTGCGCAAATTCACTTCCGCTGCATGGAGCAACTTCGGTTCACCGCTCTGCATGATAGCGGTCAGCAGGACATACAGCGAACGATCCATTCGAGATCCGGCGAGAATTCGTTCTGTGACAGGGTCGGGGCCTGCGAGGGGAGAACTTGCCTCGTTGTCTGGATCGTCGAACAAGGTACGAAACGAGGTTGGATGGCTGAACAGCCAGGTCGGAGGGATTTTCATTACGGCGGCCAGCGCTTCGAGTTGCGAGACAGAGGGATCAACCTCTTCCGATTCAATTTCCTCTAACATGTGAGAGGGAAGGTGCGACTCGGCAGCCAAGTCGTCGACCGACTGACCTCGTATGATACGCCAGGCTTGAATATGTTGTCCGATCGCCATAGCGCGATGGTACTGAAAATATGACCCTCCCTGCAACAACCCTATGTCGGCCATTGGCATAACACACCTTGAAACACAATGGTTTATGCGTAATTTCCCTTGGTGGAAGATGTGTGAGGAGATCAGGTATAATGGCACTCCTAGTTGACTTTCGATTCAGTGAGGAGGCGTATCATGTTAGGGACAGATATTCGCGGAATTATCGCAGAAGAGGAAGAAGTTCAGCGGCGCAAGGACGCCCTGAAATCGCTCTTAAGCATGCGTTCCAAACAATTGCGGGAGTCATTGGAACAGCGGATCAAGCGGGCTCGAATTTGTGGAGATTGGATTCAACTTTCCCTAGAAGAATGTGCCACGCTTCATAAACGAGAAAAGCTCCATCTCAAGTCTCAGTTCGACAAGCTTCAGCACGAGCAGGATCGAACCAGAGGGAAGTTGACTGCATTGAAACGAGCGAAAGCGAGGGCCCAGCGGATTCGTGCTGCTGAAGCCGCATCAGGGCGGAAACGTCGCTGAACCAGTGTTGTCCGGTATAACGCACTAGCGTGGCTGCCTCACTTCCCCTCCTCACGCGCTCGCAAGGGGCGCACATTCGTGAGCTCCTCCTCGATCGACGCGTACGAGCACAAGAGGGCGCCTTCGTGGTCGAAGGCGCCCATGCCGTTCGAGATCTCCTGACTCGATATCCTGAACAGATTCTCACGATTGTCGTTGCCCACGGTTACCTGCCAAAAGAAGTGCAAGGCGACCGAGGGATTCGCTTAGGCTCCTCAGCGCAGCAATACTCCTGTCCCGACATCCAGTTTTCAAAATTGTCTGATCTGGATGCGCCGCAGGGTATCCTCGCTGTGGTCCGACAACCGACATGGGACGAAGGGAAAGTCCTTAGACAGCCAACTGTCTTGGGGATTTTTGGAGAGCAGCTACAAGATCCCGCCAATATTGGGGCCATAGTTCGAACGGCGACAGCTCTCAATGTGAGCGGCCTTTGGCTTACACCTGAATCCGCCGATGTCTATCACCCCAAGGTGGTTCGTGCGACGAGCGGTGCGTTGCTCGCGCTGCCGATCTTTGCCGCCAGAGATGTGTCCGGATTGATTCGGCAAGGTTGCCGGATTTTTGCAGCAGAAGTACCAGGGCACGAGACCACTTCGATCGACGAGATTCATCATGCGCCGCGGAAACTAATCCTTGCTGTCGGAAACGAAAGCCGAGGGTTGTCAGCTTTGATCCGCAAGCAGGCTACCACTCGATTTACCATCCCCCTCAGCCGCAACGTAGAATCCCTCAATGTTGCGGCAACCGTGGCCATCGCCGCGTTCTACCTTTCTCGACTTCCCAAGGGGAAATGACTCAGAGCCCATTCGCTTGCACGAATGGGCCGGGTCGGCCTGTAATCAATCTAAAGTAGAAAGTGAGAAGTGGTGCCGAGGGACAGAATTGAACTGTCGACATTAGCCTTTTCAGGGCTGGAAATAACCCATCTGGCGTTGGCGAAGACCAACTGCAGGAGAAGCTGCGCGCCGCGGCGGTGATGATTGACGCGCTCGACAAAAAGCGACCTGGGCTGAAACATTTGCTGCAGTCGAACGGCATCGGGGATAACGCGCTGGTCGTAGTGCAGATTATTGGGCAGTCCGAGCGCTGGCACGCCCGCCGGAAAGGGCGCTAAGCGGCTCGCGGCAGCGGTGGTACGGTAGTCGGCGTCCGTCTCAGAAGCGGAGCGGGTCTGGGTATCAGATGGAGTTGCTTTCGCGGGAACGAGAACCGTGTGGAGAGGGACATTGTGAGAGGGCGGGTAACCGGCGTGCCACACTCATGACAGCGAGAGATTTCAAAAGACCGCACGTGATCAATGCCCATCACCATCAAGAATCGATGGGACAAACTGAGCGACCCTTAGCGCCACTCATATGCAACCTCTTGGGTCATTAGTCAGGGGCACGTTGGCGATGGGAGCGGATCGGTCGATAGAAGGAAGTGCGGAGAACGCAAGAGAGGCGGCCAAGTCATCTACTTCATTATAGGGCCGGACAGTCTTTTGTTGGACAAAGTATACAATGCAGGCAATTTCTTCACCCTCCTTGTTGGTCGATATTGTATCAAGGCATCACAAACGCGCATGAATTCATGAATGTCTGGTCGTATATCGGGTTCCATGACTCCACTCTATTATTCCAAGCTACAGAACGACACTAGATGAAGCCCTAGCTGGAGCCGTGGTGGAAGGGTTAGTAGCGGGTCAGTCGACTGCGCGACGGCGGATGATGGGAAGTAGGAATTGCGCAAGCAATGTGAGGACACGCATGAGGTACCTCCGAGGAAAGCAGGAGGGTCGAGGCATGATCGCAGGAGCAAGAGACGGAGACCGAACCTCTGGTGTCCGTCTCAGGGGGTGTTCTACGCCACCTCTTGGATGGGACTACTCAATTCTCTCGGCCACCGGTGCCGGCAGTCCAGATTCAGACAGGCCCACATTCTCACTTGCGGGATAGTCATTTTACGGCCGGAGATTGTCCAGCTCACGATTGGTTCGGCATTATGGCTCTGACACTTTGGACAGGTCATTCTTCCCCTCCTTTCCAAGGAAAATTGGAGGGGAGATTATCATTGGAGGAGAAGGAGGGGACTAGCGAAATCCCTAGTTTTTAGGTGATGAACTGAGAATTCTCGCTCGGCGAGTGGCGCTCAAGGGAAACTAAATCACCGCAGGCGAGGCAGCGATAGTTGCCGGTTACATAGGCGTCTTCGGTCCGTTCCACATCGATTATCAGATGCTCACAGAGCCGTGGCGGATCTTGCTGCGTCCACTTCGCTTTGAGTTCAGTTGCTTGAGCCTTAGTCATGCGACCTCGCCAATAGATCCCCTTACCCAGGTGTGCAGACAGGTTGGATTGAGACAGCCCACACTGGCGATGGCGGTTCTGGCGCTTTACGATCGGAAATATACCGGAGATCAAAAGGAATGACATTGTGGCCATGACATTGTGGACAGATCATGCCCGAGCCTATCGGTCTGGCAGAGAGAACGGGACTAGGAAATCCCCTAGCGGAAGAGTTTCAGCGGGGGGAACCAGATGAGTAAGCAGGACAGTCTAGGGAGAATAGCAGGGCGAGTGCATCAGTCTATCGGTCGGAAGTTGGGTAAGGTATCGGCGAGGGGCTCGTCACACCTGTACGCGCCGGAAGAACCTCTTCTCTAGGTCCCGGGCACAGCGGGCCACTGCTTCATTCTCCCGGACCGTGAGCACAATATTGTGTCCAGCGAGTTTTTCGCACGCACGTATAAGCTCCAGGACCTCGAGTCGCAAGAGGCTAGTGCATTCCCTAGCGGGAACGCGCGACACTTCCTTGGCGAGCAGGATGGTCGAAACAGTATAACAGAGGGGCTAGGGCCGGGCGGTGTCCTGGTTGCGGATCCGTGGCTCGGTGGGGATCCCGGAGAAGGCCGTAGCCTCATAGGTGTGCACAATGGCCTCCCCGCATTCGCGGCAGCGATACGTGCTCGTCACATAGCCATTCGTGCCGAGTACTACGAGGGATGCTACTTGGCTGAGATGTTCACAGAGTGGGGGCGGATCTCCTCGCCGTTCCCACTTCGCGTGTAAGGCCGTAGCGTGAACCAGTAGTTTGGCCATAGGACTCCGAGTTTAATAAGTATGTAAACTTTATCATTATGGAGCACTCTGGGGAACTGGAGAGATAGCCAGCTCGGGAATACGTAAGACTTGTGAGGGTCAGACCGGCAGAAGGCCAGGGCCGCGACACCTCCGAGGCGAAGGCAGAGTGAGAAGGTCTGACGTGGGCGATTATCTCGCACTTGTCTGGACCACTCATCTCTTATTCGTTAGAAACCACAACCGGCCTAGCCTAGCCCGCCGTTGACTCACCTTCCATCAGATGATTGATGAGCTGCTCCAAATGCTGCCGCTCAGCCTCCTTCAGCTGAAAGAAGGCCAGACCAAACATCAGGCCGCTCACCCATTGCACACTGGCCGCCTCAATCATGATCGGCCATTCTAAATCTGGCACATGAATACGGAGTTCCAACGAGAAACCGGGGACCACTGGGACCGGACTCTCGATGCGACATCCGCCTAGAGACAGATCCAGCATGAGGCCCATCCCTTCCAACCTTGAGGCCTCCGTAAATGTCGTGCGGAATTGGACCCGGAGGCGTGGCATCACCCGACGATCAGGTGTTTTCATGTCCATGACAGACTGGCCTTCTACTTTTCCCTCAATGAGATGCTGGCCAAAGGTAACCCCATGGATATCGGCTTCCTGTTCGGTCCCATAGAGGACCATGGAAGAGAATTCGCGTGTTCGGACACCCTGGGGACTTTCACAAGAGATGAGGATGCGAATCTGCCATTTGTCCCAATTAGTGTCATAGTATGGGCGAGACTGAATAGTGTAACCCTCGTACTCGGCTGTCTTGGCCATCGGCTTAATTCTTCCCCTTCGGCAGCAGCCTCTCTACTCAGTTCGAGTCACGGCTGTTCTGAGCAGGGCACTCGGACGAAAGGTCACCACTCTGCGTGCCGAGATCATCAAGGCCTTGCCCGTGCGGGGGTTCCGTCCTTTGCGAGGGAGCTTCCGTGGAACCACAAACGTGCCGAAGCCGGAGATGGCGATTGGGTCCCCCATCCTAATGGAGGAGGCGAGGATCTGAAGAATCCTATCAAGTACTTTGGCGGACTTTTCCCGAGAGATCCCTGCTTGCTGATGAATTCGCCTAGCAATATCCGCCTTGCGCATCGCGCTCATTTTCCCTTCGGCAGGAGACCCTTTCCTTCGAGTTCACGAATCTTGTTTTCGATCAACTCCAAGATCAGATCGGTAACTGACTTTTCCTCGGCAGCAGCAGCCATCTTTAAGCGAAAGAAGGTGGAGCGTGAAATATTGCGAATATTCAAGGCCGGCTTTGGCTGAGTGGTCTTTTTCAAAGGCATCGCGCGGGATCATAGCATGCAAGCATATGTGTGTCGATTCCACTTGACATCATAATAGATCAGGTGGCATGTGTCTAGAAATGTAACATATCTAGACATACGGAGGGACCATGAAGAACGTGCACCTCGTACCTGGCCATCAATGGCGAAAATCTCCCGATCATTCAATCCGTCCTCAATCATCACAGTCTGGCCCCGACGTCTGTGTATGCGCGACTCAATACCAAAGCCATGGACAGGGCGCTGCAAGGCCAGGCGGATCGGCTGTGTAGTTTGGTGTCAGGGGTTGACGAGCTCCCGGCGCTGACGCAGGACCTCACACCCACCACAACAGAGCTTCAGGCGACGCGATGATGAAGTGAAGGCCCGTGTCCCTGGGGGATCTGGGCCTTTTATAATGCGACCGGGAGCATCGTCTCTCTTCTGGCCCACGGCTATCCCACCTTCGAAGTACATCCTTCGGGTCTTTCGCTTCACGTCCCGGACCGCTAGTCTTCTCTCAGAGCGGACATTCGCAGGCTGAATGGCAAGGAGGCGTCATCATGACCACTCTACGCGCGCTTGTCGGAGCCTACTCTCTGGTTGCCGTCATGGGATTCGTTGTTTCCTTTCCGCTTGGTTGGACCATTGTCCTCGGTATAGCCGCGACCTACCCCGAGAAGATCGTCCAGGACCGGCCGTATCAGCAGAATGATGAGTTGGTGCAGAAGAAGATTCTTCCACGCGCCACAGATGAGCAGATCAAATACGAGATTGTGGCGAAGGAGAAGTAACCTGTTGCACGAGGTGGGCCGGTCGGAGATCCCCGGCGAATCCGATGAATCGGAGGTAGCTGACGTGCCTCTTGAACACGACTAGGGTATTTCCTCATGTGCATGGTTTCAGTGATGGCATAGAGTACACACAGGCTTTAGATACTGCGGTGGCAAGACTGCGAACGCATGCTCAGCCTCGTGCCCTCGCAGCGCGACCCTCGCAGAATCTGATGCAAAAGGCTCGGCTCCGAAAGGAGCTGGGCCTTTGTTGCACGGAGAAACCCGATGGATTGTCCCTACTGTTCTTCACCGCACTGCATACGGTCTTTTCGGTATGGCGTGCGGGACTCCCTCGGTCGACTGTTAGGCCTGTTTCCATGGCATTGCCGGACGTGCAGGAAGCGATTTTATCGGCGGCAACGATATCCAGGCGGACACTCGTCCCACACGCAGGCCGCGGCATAGACCGGCGGGGGCCAGGCAGGGTCTAGGGAATTTCCCAGTGGCTTCCAGTTGCAGTCACGATATGATGCAGGCGGTGCCATAAGAAACCGCAACGGAACCACGGCCTAAGCCGCGTTGGCCACGTGGGACATGCTTCGCCTGGGAACCATCACGAAATCGAAGGCTCGGTGCTCGACGGCATTGGGCCTTTGTTTTGTCTTTGTAGCGAACACACAAACAGAGGAGGTGGCATGATGACAATATTCATGTTTGGCCTTGGGGCCGCCCTTGTGGTCATGATCGTCGGAATCGGTTCGGCTGTCTCCAAGGATTTGCTGGATCTGATTGATTTCGCATACGACCCCCCATGACCCCCTAACGGCCTTCGGTGAGGCTGACGTGCCAGTTCGGTTGGTGCAGTGATGGTCGTCCGTCTCAACGAACAGCGAGTTTTGCGGTTTTAGAAATGTCCATTTCGGTTGATGCTGGAAGTACTGTTCAATTGCGGGTGCCCAATACAGGTGAGGCCTTGGAACTCTTGCGAGAGCGTGACTAAGCGATGTCTTGAAAGCAAGTAAGGGATGATCCTCTGTGTAGCCGGTGTGGAAGTAGTCATCCGGGATTGCCCTGGCCTGATCCACGGGCCTCATAGAGAGAAATCCTTGGCCCACAATAAAGAGTCCGTGCAGCTGAGTGGGGTTGCCAAGCTTCTTTGAGTAATCCGCCATTCTCTGAGCAAGCCGCATAAGGTCCTTAGTAATAGCGTCCGAGGCCTCGAAGGCGAAGGCATACGATCGTATGGAGGGAATCCGTGACGCCCATTCAGCAGGCATGAGAATCGTGTCGACAGTGCCGATCGGCAGGTGATACCTCCTGTCTCGCATGTTGCGAAGCTCTTGATTTCTCATAAGGCATTTCTCAATCGAGTTCTCCGCCGGTTTCTCGGCCTCATCGGATGAGCTTTTTAACGTGGCCTTCACTTCTACGTATCCGTACACGGCCTCCAAGGGGAATACGTCGCAGGTTTCAAGAGGTACGATAGGACCGTTCCGAAGGGCGTCGTGAATGATGACGTCGAGTTGGGAAGAGAGGCGCGGGCCGTCGGCGGCGTGAAACACGACAAAACCGGGTTGGTAGACCATATTCCGCATGCAGAAGAGACCGAAGAAGAGTGCGAACTCCGTTTTCCAGCGCCCGCCCCTTCTATCCGGCATGGACGATGGCCACTCTTACCGCTTCGAGTTTTGCAAGAAGGAGGCTTTCCTCGATGGCGTTAAGTTCAGTAAAGTTCGGCGCTTTGTTCATAGGGATTAGTCTGCTGTCCGTACGATTCGTGACCAGTTTGGATCATATCTCACCCGGTTGAAGTTGAGCGGTAGGACCCGAGCCGTGATGGTCTCTCGTCCCGATGGTGACCGTATTCCACATCTTTGTCGGGTTCGGACCACCGAGATATGTGACCGTCGATAATTCTGGCGAAGTAGTAGCGGTAATATCGAAATTGCTTTCCTTTCGTGGTGACCCTCTCAATATCAACGCATGAGTGAAGGTTGCCTGTGGAGAGACTTCCGGTTGATTCGACTGGAAGGTCTAAGAGAGGGGAAAGCCACATTTCTGTAATATCATGCTTGGAGCGAGCCCATTTCGGCCATTTTCACGGGGTAAGGGTTGCGCCTCTTCAGTGAAGAAAAGTTTCTCAAGCGCCGGAACGTCCATCTCTATCCAGTCTGACATTGGGCGTCGGCCTCTTTTTTTTCAGGCGCGGTTTATGTCCATGCGGAGGCCGTAAGTTTCGCACGAGCGCCTGAAAAGAAGGATGCGGAAGGGAGGGGAAAGACCTAGCGATAGAGGGACTCAAAGAGGAACTCGACATATGTTTGATGTTCTTAAAACTGTGACATCACTTGATTGAAGCGTGCTTTGATGGTGCCGAGGGACAGAATTGAACTGTCGACACCAGCCTTTTCAGGGCTGTGCTCTACCAACTGAGCTACCTCGGCATACATATGTCGGCGCATAGAGTTGGTGGGGCTCACTCTCTACAGGAACGGCTGCCAAAAATCAAGCGCTGCGCAGCAAAGACCTGGTCGCGCTCAGGATAGTCCCGGGTCGTGAGTCTAGGAGCTTGTCCTACAGTGCCATTCGTGACGAGGTGAAGGATATGCGGTCAGATGCGAGACCGCAGGCATGGAAAAACCGGAGGTGTATTCGCTGGGATACATTGAGGAGTTTTTCTGGCCGAGAACGATGCAGATGGTAGTGGATTATTTGCCGCAGTAAAACAGCCACTGTCGAACAAGCTCCTATCTCTGTGAAGCTAGAAAAAGTAGAGGTGCTAGCGTGAGAAGTACGATGCAGGAGGGGTTAGGTAGACAAGAGGAAATCAAGATGCTTCGGGATTTAGGGTCAGTCTAGCGAGCCCATATTGATGGGCCAGTATGAGAAGCTTTTGGCGGTCGGAGACCCCAAGCTTCATGAAAATATTGGTGAGGTGATGCCGCACCGTAATATCGCTAATGTGAAGGTG